>Ga0164243_10000841_pt1 | contig 53533 bp, 60 predicted proteins | sample OricompcompostOP_FD_108781 | JGI IMG/M metagenome (GOLD analysis project Ga0164243, IMG submission 108781) | Organic Plus compost microbial communities from Emeryville, California, USA - Original compost - Organic plus compost (OP) | ecosystem: Engineered > Solid waste > Mixed feedstock >... | reverse complement strand
TCCCCTCTGATTGCACCATGACCGCGCCACCCCGCAGACCCCCACCGTGGGGGAGTGCGCGCGCTGCGGGAAAGTCACGCGGTACCGCCGTTCGCCGCCAGTGAGGCACCACACGGCGGCCGGCGGTGGCGGGTGGCGGGTGCCGGCAGGTGGCGGCGTCCCGCCACCGCGGGCGAGGCGCAGTGAACACGCCGGCGACCACCCGGGCGACGTCCCGATGCCCGGTCCGCCGCGCAGCACGCTCCGGCGCAGAATGGCGCAGCCACCACCGGCCGCCCCGCAACGACACCACCGCCCCGGGCCCACCAACCGCCCCGCACCACGCAGCCCCCAGCGGCACGACCACTCCGGCGTGCCTCCGAGGCCACCACAAGTCCCCGGACAACCCCGGCGCCACCGCAGCCCGGCGCTCACCAGGCCCACCAGCCGCCCCGCAACGGCACCACGCCCCGGGCCCGCCAGCCGCCCCGCACCACGCAGCCCGGCAGCGGCACGCCCCGCAACCACCTCCAACGCGCCCCGAGGCCACCACGAGCCGGCGGGCGCCACCGCAGCCCGCCACTCCCTCGGAGAACCGCGGCTACGGCGCCAGCAGCTCCCACGGCTTGGCCGCGGGCGCAGCTCGCTGTCCCACCTCGCAGCTCGGGCGGAAGTCGCACCAGGCGCAGCGGCGGGAGGGGGTCGCGGGGAAGAGCGCATCGGCGTCGCCGCCGGCTTCCAGGGTGTCGGTGGCCAGCCGCACGTCCTCGGCGGTCTCCTCGGCGCGGCCCAGGTGTCTGCGCAGGCTCTCCGGCGTGTGGGTGGCCTCCGCGACGGTGCCCGTGGGCAGGTGGTGCAGCTCGACGCGGCGGCACGTGCGCCGCAGCGTGCGCTCGGCCGCCACCGCGTACATCGCGAGCGCCTGCGAGCTGCGCGCCTCGTGCTCGTCCGGCGCACGGCGGCCCGTCTTGTAGTCGACGATCACCAGCTCACCCCCGCGCTGATCGATCCGGTCGGCACGGCCCTCGATGATCATCGATGCGGGGCGCCCCGGCTCGGGGTTGACCGGCGCCGACACCCACCGCTCGACGCCCACCGGCTCGCTGGTGACGTCGTGTTCCTCGACGTAGTCGGACACCCACTCCTCGGCCCGCGCGCGGTACACCGCGGCCTGATCACCGTCGGCGAACCCGGCGTCCTGCCAGTGCTCCGACACCAGCGCGGCGGCGCGGGCGGGTGTGCGTCGCGCGGGCGCGACGTCGAACAGCGCGCGCATCGCGTTGTGCACGACCGCGCCGAGGGTGCTGTGCGCCCACGGTCCGGTGCGCTGCGGGGTCGGCCGGTCGAGGTAGGCCATGCGGTAGCGGCGCGGGCAATCCGCGAAGGCCGCCAGCCGCGCCGGGCTCACCTTCGTCAACCGCCGCGGCTGCACCGCGAACTCGAACCCCAGTTGCTCCACGTCCACTACGGTACGCACCACCCCCGACACTTTCGGCTCCGGCCGGGCCCCTCCGCCGCCTATGCTTCGAGCGTGCTGACCTTCGACACCGCGCCCGCCGAGCTGGACATCCTCGACGAGGAGCTGAAGCTCGGGCGGTTCGTCTACCCGCACAAGATCCCGTTCGTGAGCGGCACGTCGTCCGAACGCGCGCAGCAGCGGCAGCGGGTGTTCGGACACCTCCAGCGCACCGGCCGGATGTCGCGCAACCGGTTGCGCGACGACGTCGAGGACCTGCTGCGGCTGTGGTCCCGCCCGGAGGTCCTGGTCACCCAGGTCTCCACCGAGATGGCCACCGGGTCGAAGATCCTCGAGCGCGGCGGCTGGTCCGGTGAGCAGGGCGTGCTCAGCCGGCAGACCGGCGAGAGCGTGACCTTCCACGGGCTGCGCGCGGCGCAGGTGGTTCCCGCGGTGTTCGACGTGCTGCCGGACGTGCCGCCGGTGCGGATCGCGCCGGTGAGCTACGTCGCGCGGGGGGCCGGCGGCCGTGACCTGTTCGGTGGCTCCGAACCGCCGCGGGAGAAGCGCGTCGCGGACCGCTACTTCACCGCGCCGCCGATCCGCGCCGGCGTCGTCTCGTGTTCGGTCCGCGGGGCCGACGCGGGCAGGATGACCTGGTTCGACACCCCGGACGGCCGGTTCTTCACCACCGTCGACCACCTGCCGGACGGGGCCCAGCGGCACACCTTCACCCCCGCCGGCAAGGCCCGGATCGGCCAGTGGGTGCGGGACCGGATCAACCAGCGGCTGTCCGGCTACTGATCGCCGTGAACCGGTCACGCGGCAGGATCGGACGCGCTACCGTGGTCGGCGCGTGGATTCGGGGAGGGATGCATGACGCAGCCTGAGGGCGGCTACCGGGGACGCAGGTACGAGTCGGAGGTCTACGCGGAGGCCGCGGGCAACGGCTCCTGGATCGGCCCCACGCCGGGCGAGGTCGCGGGCCGTTACTCGGACAAGTCCGGCCAGCTCTACAGCAAGTCGCTCGAGGGACATGGCGGCGGCTACCGGGGCGGGCTCCCCCCGTCGGAAAACCTGTACGAAACGTACTCCCACGAGGACCTCGTCGACATGGTCACCGTCGGCGTCTCCCCCGAGGAGGTCGACGAGCAGGGCATCATCGTCAACGACCTCGGCAACGCGTTCGGCGAGATGGCAGGCGCCCTGCGCGACGGTGTCGCCAAGGAGCAGGCGAGCTGGCAGGGCGACGGCGCGTCGTCCGCGTTCGGTTACTTCAACACCCTCGCCACGTGGGCGGAGGGCTCCCGCGACGCGGCTTACCTGTCCGCCAACCGCTACTCGCAGACGTCGGCCGCGCTGGAACACGCGCGCAACAGCATGCCCGAACCCGCGGGCCGGTCGATCGACGATTCGTTCGCCGAGGCGCAGCGGCAGTTCCGCAGCGGCGACTGGCAGGCCGCCTCCGCGACGCTCAACGACGCGGAGAACCAGGCGCTGCTCCAGCACGAGGCCCAGCAGCAGGCCGCGGCCGTGCTCGCGCAGCGCGACGTGATGCTGCACTCGGGCGGATCCACCCAGCCTGTCTACGCCACACCGTCCACGGCGCCGGGCACCGACCAGGCCACCACCCCGTCGTTCGCGGGCAACGACGGCACCAGCGCCTCCGGCGCGGGCGGCGGGATCGGCCCGATGGGCGGCACCCCCGGCGGGGTCCGCAGCACCGGCAGCATCGCACCGCCCACCGCGCCCGTCCCGGGTCCGGGCCCGGCCACCGGCGCCGCACCCGGACTCGGCGAAGGCACCGGCGGCGGCTGGGGCCGCGCGCCGGGCACGGTTCCGGGCGCCGCGACCACGGCACCCGGCGGGGGCGTGGTGCCGATGGCGCCGGGCCGGCCCGAGCAGCCGCGCGGCACGTCGCGGCCGGGTGCGGGCCGGACCGGTGTGACGCCGCGGGCGGGCGTGGGTGCCCGTGCCGCGGGCGGCGGTGGCGCGGCGGGCCGGCTCGGCGGTGGTGCCGCGGGTGAGGGCGCCGGGCGCCGGGCGGGCGTCGCCGAACCGGGCGCGCGGGCCGCGGCGGAGAGCGCGGGCAGCGGACGCGGGGGCGCTGCGGGCAAGCCCGGCGCACCCGGAGCCGGCATGGGCGGTGCCGCAGGCAACCGGAAGAAGGAGGAGGACGCCGAGCACGAGACTCCGGCCTACCTCCTGGAGGACGACCCCGACAGCGTCTTCGGCCTGGACGGCGGCCACGACGAGCAGGGCAACCGCATCAGCCCGCCGGTGATCGGCGGCTAGCCGCCCTCGATGAAGCCGCGGACGGAGTTCGCGACGAGCTCGACGGCGATCGCGGCGAGCAGCAGACCCGCGATCTTCGCCAGCAGCGTGATACCGCTTTCCTTGATGAGGCGGATCACCACACCGGAGAACCGCATGCACACGTAGATCACGACGTGCACGAGCACGATCGCGCAGCCGAGCGCGACGTAGGCGCCGAGCTCGCCGGACGCCTGACGCACGAAGACGATCGTGGCGGCGATGGCGCCGGGACCGGCCAGCAGGGGTGTGCCCAGCGGGACGAGTGCGACGTTGACGTCCTCGACGACGTTCGGTTCGCTCGTGGCGCCCCGCCCGGTGAGCAGGTCGAGCGCGATGAGCAGCAGGAGCAGCCCGCCCGCGCCCTGCAGCGCTGGCACGCCGATGCCGAGGTAGGCGAGGATCGCCTGGCCTGCGATCGCGAAGAGCGAGATGACCAGCAACGACACCAGCACGGCCTGCCGCGCCGCCCGTGCCCGCACGGCGGGTGGTTTCCGGCCGACCAGGCTCAGGAACACCGGCACCGTCCCGGGCGGGTCCATGATCACGACGAGCGTGATGGACGCTTCCAGGAACAGCTCGGCGTCGAAGAAGCTGGTGACCGCCAAGGTCAGCCCACCACGATCTGCGCGCCGGAGGCCTTGTCGATGAGTGCCTCGAACTGCTCGGGGTCGGTGGTCTCGGCGCCGATCGGGATCGTCTTGTTGGTGCCGTGGTAGTCGCTCGACCCGGTCTTGACGAGCCCGAGGTCGTCGGCCAGCGCCCGCAGTTCGGCCCGGGTGTCCTCGTCGTGGTTGGGGTGGTCGACTTCGAGCCCGGTGAGCCCGATTCCGGCCAGTTCGACGACGGCCTCCGGGGAGACGATGCGTCCACGGCTGCGCGCGAACGGGTGCGCGAACACGGTGACGCCCCCGGCCTCGGCGATCATCTCGATCGCGACCTCCACCGGCGTGTCCTGCCGCGGCAGGTAGTAGCCGCGGCCGGCGCCGAGGTATTCGGCGAACGCCTGGTCGACGCTCGTCACCAGCCCGGCGCGCACGAGCGCCTGTGCGAGGTGCGGCCGCCCGGCCGGGGAGTCGGGGTCGAGGGAGTCGAGGATCTCGTCGGCGTCGATCGGCAACCCGTCCGCCCCCATCCGCACCGCCATCGCCCGCACCCGGGCACGGCGTTCCTGCCGCAGCCGGGTCTGCTCGGCCACGATCGCCGGTGACGCCGGGTCGAACAGGTAGGCCAGCAGGTGGATGCTGATACCGAGGCTGCTCACGCAGGACAGCTCGGCACCGCGCACGAGGGTCAGGCCGGCAGGCAGGGCCGTAGCGGCCGCGTCCCAGCCCGCGGTGGTGTCGTGGTCGGTCAGCGCGACCACGTCGAGCCCGGCGGCGGACGCGGCGGCGACCAGTTCGGCCGGGGTGTCCGTGCCATCGGACACGGTGGAATGGGTGTGCAGATCGATGCGCATCGGGATCATTGTCGCTCACCTGGCCGGCGCTGCGCCGACCAGGCACAACGACTCGTCAGCCGACGATCTTCTTGCCGCGGGCCAGCCGCTGGGCTTTGATCATCGAGAAGCGCTCGCTCTGCTTGTGCTTGTCACCGAACACGAGCTCGGAGATGGTGTCGTAGAAGTCTTCCGGGCTCGGCAGGAACTCGATGCGGTTGAGCGCCTGGATCTGGCCCGCCGACTCGACGACCACCGTGCCGTAGCCGAACATCCGGCCCCACGCGGACCGTTCGTAGGTCAGGTCGGTGACCTTGGAGATCGGCATCATCGCGACCTTGGTGGTGATGACGCCGCTGGTGAGCACGAACCGCTTGTCCGTGACCACCAGGCGTTCGACCCACCACTCGATGACCTTGAACGCGTAGAGGACCACGACGAGCAGCGCGGCGTACCAGAGGATGTTCTGCACGACCCACAGCGACGGGGGCAGCAGGTACGACACCATCACGCAGATGGCGAGCAGAGCGATCGACTCGAAGGTGTCCCAGGCCAGGTACGCCCAGTGCCTGCGGACCCGGACGACGCGCCGCTCGGTGTCGAGGAGGTACTCGTCGGGGTCCCGTGGCGCGAACATTCAGCCAGCCTATCCGGCCGCCTACGAGGTGAACACGTTGCTGACGAAGGTGATGACGGCCTCCGCCGACTCACGCAGGAAGTCGACGATGTTGCCGACCAGGTTGGCCGCGTTGCCCGGCTGGGCGATCACGAAGAACAGCACCAACGCGATACCCACGAGCCCGGCAATCTTCTTCGCGTTCACAACGATCAATCCCGTCTCTTACTCCGGCATCGGACTGGCAAGCTCACCAGTAACGTTGTACCGCACTCCGCACCGTTACGGGAGGTAAGTCCCGCGCTTGGGTCAGTGTGAGACTGTGATCTAATCCCGTGGTTACTCTCCGCGCACGTCCGCGTCGGGTTAGGCTGCCCGCATGAGCGCGATCGGTGCGAAATCCGTGCGCTGCGTAGGCGGCATCTTGCACGATCAAGAAGGTCGCCTGCTGCTGATCCGCCGCGCCAACGACCCCGGACGCGGCCTGTGGTCCCTCCCGGGCGGACGCGTGGAACCCGGCGAAACGGACAACGAGGCCCTGGTGCGGGAGATGCGCGAGGAGACCGGCCTCGTCGTGCGGCCGGGCGCGCTGGTCGGTCACGTGGTCCGCGGCAGGTACGCCATCCACGACTACACCTGCACGGTGGCGGGCGGCGCGCTCCAGGCGGGCGACGACGCCGCGGAGGCCCGCTGGGTGGACGCGAAGACCTTCGAGGCGCTCCCGTTGACCGACGGCCTGGCCCAGGCCTTGCGCGAGTGGCGGATGCTGCCGAGGCGCTGAGCCCCCGGAGCGCCGACCCCGATCCAGGATGACCAGACCCGAGAACCACCGTGGCGAGGTGGTCGCCTCGGGGCGCTACCCCTGAACGCGGGACTCCGTGCCGGACCACTCGCGTTCCCGCAGCTGGAACTTCTGGATCTTGCCCGTCGACGTCTTGGGGAGCGCGTCGACGAACTCGATGCGCTCCGGCACCTTGTAGCGGGCGATCCGGGCGCGGGCGTGGTCGCGCAGCTGGTCCGCCGTCACCGTCGCCCCCTCGCGCCGCACCACGTACGCCTTCGGTCGCTCGCCCCACTTCTCGTCGGGCACGCCGACCACCGCGACCTCCGCGACGCCCTCGTGCGAGTCCAGCGCGGCCTCGACCTCGATCGTCGAGATGTTCTCCCCTCCGGAGACGATGATGTCCTTCGCCCGGTCACGCAGCTGGATGTAGCCGTCGGGGTGCCAGACGCCCAGGTCACCGGAGTGGAACCACCCGCCGCGGAACGCCGTCGCCGTGGCCTCCGCGTCGCCGAAGTACCCGGACATCACGTTGTTGCCGCGCATCACGACCTCCCCCATCGTGACGCCGTCGCGGGGTACGTCGCGCATCTGCTCGTCGACCACCCGGATCCCGTCGGTCACCAGCATCCCGACGCCCTGCCGCGCCATGAGCGCGCTGCGCTCCGCCACGTCGAGCTTCGCCCAGCCGTCCTGGTACTCGCACACCGTGTACGGGCCGTAGGTCTCGGTCAGCCCGTACACGTGCACCAGCCGCGCGCCCAGCTCCGTCATCCGCCGGATCACCGTCGGCGAGGGCGGCGCACCCGCCGTGGTCACCACGACGTCCCTCGGCAACGGGTGGGCACCCGAGAAGCCGGCGATGGTGTTCAGCACGGTCGGCGCGCCGTTGAGGTGGGTGATGCCCTCGCCGTCGAGCAGCCGCCAGATCTCCGCCGCGTCCACCGCGCGCAGGCACACGTGCGTTCCGCCGATCGCGGTGACCGCCCACGGAGTGCACCAGCCGTTGCAGTGGAACATCGGTAGCGTCCACAGGTACCGCGACCGCGGTGTGTGATCGGAGTGGATGATCTCGGCCAGCGAGTTCAGGTACGCCCCGCGGTGGTGGTACTGCACGCCCTTGGGGCGGCCCGTCGTCCCGGACGTGTAGTTGATCGAGATCGTCGAGCGCTCGTCGTCGACCGTCCACGGCAGCGGCTCGTCGCTCCCCCGCGCCAGCAGCTCGTCGTAGGTGACACCGCCGACGGCCGGGTCCGGTTCCGCGCCGTCCAGCACCGTCACCACCGACGCGCCGTGGTCCGCGGGCACCGAGGAGTGCAGCGCGGCATCCACCACCAGCACCTTCGCACCCGAGTGCGCCAGGATGTAACCGATCTCCGCGGGCGCCAGCCGCGTGTTGATCGCCACCAGCACCGCTCCGGCCAGCGGCACCGCGAAGTGCGCCACGAGCATCTCCGGGATGTTCGGCAGCAGGTAGGCGACCCGGTCGCCCGGCTCGACCCCGCTCGCGCGCAGCGCGCGTGCCACGCGAGTCGCCTCGGCGGCGAACTCGCGGTAGGTCACCCGCCGCTCGCCGTAGACGATCGCCTCCTTGTCGCCGAACACGTCGGCGGCGCGCTCGAGGAAGGCCAGTGGGGTGAGCGGGGTGTACCACGTGTCCTCAGCCATAGCCCACATCCTCACCGCTTCGGGCCCGGCGCCACAACAGCTACGAGGCGACCCAGGTCATCCGCGCACCGTACCGGGTGGTGCGGGCCAGCACCTTCGCGTCCCACCCGTCGGCGGTGCGGCGCGCCACCCCGAGCGTGGTCAGCCCGTCCGCGGCGAACGCGAGCTCGTCGCGACCGGGCAGCACCGCCGACAGGCCGTGTTCGTAGGGCTCGTCCGCCACCCACCACAGTGGACGCCGCTCGCCGAGCTCGGCGAGCCGGGCCACGAACGCCGCTCGGCCCTCGTCACCGACGTGCCCCAACGTCCGGCTGGTGAGAACCACCAGCGGCGCGTCCGACGGCAGCCGGGACAACGCGTCGTCGAGCCCCTCGACCGCGTCGCCCTCGACCACCTCCGGTGGCGACTTGCGCTGCGCGAGCGCCGCCGCCCGCAGCAGCCGCGCGCGGTCGGGCTGGTCGCCCCACACGCACGCCTCCAGCCACGCCAGTTCGTCCTCATCGGACAGGTCCAGCGGCCGCACGTCGAGGCCCACCTTCGCCACCGGCGACAGCTTCTTCGGCAGCTTCGGCAGCACCGCGCCCGGCGCGAGGTCCAGCGCGCAGTGCAGCCCCACCGCGGCCTTCGCCGGGCCGGCCACCAGCTGCTCGCCACCGTCGCACTGGTACCGGTAGGCGAACTTGTCCATGCCGAGCAGCAGACCGCCCGCTGCGCCGACCTCGAGCAACGCGACTTTGCCGCCCGCCTGCTTGGCGGCCAGCGCGACGCCCGGGTAGGCGGTGGCGGCCCGGCGCACCTCGTTGTTGGCCAGCGTGCGGCTGGCGAGCATCTCGGCCGCCTCTCCCGCGTGCGCGAGCAGGAACTCGCGGAACACCGGCCATGTGTCGTCGTCGACGCCGTAGGACCCGCCCAGCGTCGGGTAGTAGCGGTAGAGGGGGTGGACCGGGTCGGCCTGGATCAAGCGGTGCGCCACCGCGAACAGCAGCGCGGGGCCTGCGCTCTCCGGCGCCCCGCCCAGCAGCCCGGCCACCGCGTCGTCCCCGGCGGCCTTCGCGGCGAGGTGCTCGTAGAGCGGTGACTCGCCCGCCGCGCTGCCCGCGAACTCGTTCAGCTGCCGCTTGGCCTCGGCCAACCCGATCGTCACGCCCGCTCCCTCACTCGTGCGGCGTGGGACGCCCCGGCTGCTCGCCCCCACGCGCCTCACCGTAGTTCCGCTTCGGCACCAGCACCTTGCGCCGGAAGATGCACACGATCGTGCCGTCCTGCTTGTAGCCCCGGGTCTCCACGTGGACCACACCGCGGTCGTCCTTGGACTTCGACGGCGTCTTGTCCAGCACCTCGGTCTCACCGTAGATGGTGTCACCGTGGAAGGTGGGCTTGACGTGCCGCAACGACTCGATCTCGAGGTTGGCGATCGCCTTGCCCGACACGTCCGGAACGGACATGCCCAGCAGCAGCGAGTAGATGTAGTTGCCCACCACCACGTTCTTGCCGAAGTCCGTGGTCTCACCCGCGTAGTGCGCATCCATGTGCAGCGGGTGGTGGTTCATGGTGAGCAGGCAGAACAGGTGGTCGTCGTACTCGGTCACCGTCTTGCCGGGCCAGTGCTTGTACACCGCACCCACCTCGAACTCCTCGAAGTACCGCCCGAACTGCACCGGAGAACCTCCTTGCGGGTAACGCCACACCGACCTGGAGCGACGTGCACTGATGTTGAGGAGTACCCTCGACCAATGGCGGCGGTGCGTCAACGCGACAGCCGCCACTCTGCCGGTCCGGCTGAAGGAGGTGAGGAACGCACGATGAGTAGTGGCGATAGTCCGCTCCCTAGTCAACCCAGCGTTTCCCCCTCCACGGTCGCGGCCGTTTCCGGCCGCTAGGCCGTCTTTCGCCTGGGAAACGCTGGTCGCGCCGAGCGGACGAACCTGTGCCCGCCCGGTGGTCGTGGTACGCACCTGCGAACGCCAGGAGTTCTCCTATGCCTGCGATTCCCTCCCTCGGTGGCCTGCGCGGCCGGGGCAACGGCCGCGCGAGCCGCGTCGCGCCGCCGGTCCCGGTGCCGGTCTCCGCCTACATCGTCGACTGCGCGGTGTACGTCGACGGTGAGCGGCTGCCCGGGCGCTGGACGCACGCCGAGGCGATCAAGGAGGTGCGGCGCAGGCGCGACGGGTTCGTCTGGATCGGCCTGCACGAGCCGGACGAGGAGCAGATCCAGGGCATCGCGGACGTGTACGGCCTGCACGAGCTGGCGGTGGAGGACGCGGTGCAGGCGCACCAGCGGCCGAAGCTCGAACGCTACGACGACACGCTGTTCATGGTGCTCAAGACGGTCCGCTACGTCGAGCACGAGTCGCCCACCACGGCCAACGAGATCGTCGAGACCGGCGAGCTGATGGCGTTCCTCGGGCTGGACTTCATCATCACCGTCCGGCACGGCGCGCACTCCGGTCTGGCGCGGCTGCGGCGCGACCTGGACGACGACCCGGAGCGCCTCACCAACGGCCCGGCGGCCGTCCTGCACGCCATCACCGACCTGATCGTCGACCAGTACCTCGACGTCACCTCGGCGATCGAGGACGACATCGACGAGATGGAAACGCGGGTGTTCGCGCCCCGCTCGGCGGTCAGCGCGGAGCAGATCTACCTCATGAAACGCGAGGTGCTGGAGCTGCGACGCGCGGTGATGCCGCTAGTCGCTCCGGTGCGGCGGCTCGCGGAGGGCTTCACCCGGCTGGTGCCGGACGAGGTGCGCTCCTACTTCCGCGACGTCGACGACCACCTGACCACCGTGTCGGAACGGGTGGGCAACTTCGACGAACTGCTCACCACGCTGGTCAACGCGACGGTCACCAAGATCACGCTGCAGCAGAACAGCGACATGCGCAAGATCACGTCGTGGGCGGCGATGATCACGGTGCCCACCATGATCGCGGGCATTTACGGAATGAATTTCGACTTCATGCCCGAATTGCATTGGCGATTCGGGTACCCGGCGGTTCTCGTGCTGATTCTCGGGATCTGCCTGCTTCTCTATCGAATATTCAGGAAGAACAACTGGCTGTAGCCCCGTTCCTGATCTATTCGCTGGAAGGAGTTCGCTCATGACCCGGCTGCTCACGAGCCTGAAGTTCTGGGCCCTCGCGTTCACCTTGATCTGGATCGCCGTGGTGGTGGTCCTGATCGCCGACCACCCGGAACTCGCGCAGGCGCGCTGACGAGTACCTATCGTGGGGGTATGCGCGCACTGGTGGTCGCCGACGAGGTCGACGAGGCGCTGTGGGCCGGCGTGGACCTCGGCTGCGACGTCGACCTTGTCCTCGCCGCCGGTGACCTGCCGTTCGACTACCTGGAGTACCTGACCGACGCCCTGGGCGGGGTGCCCTGCGTGTTCGTCCCCGGCAACCACGACCCCGACCTGTCCGGATTCACCCGGCACGGCGGCCTGTTCCTGCGCGCCGGGTTCCCGCAGGACTGGCCGGGCCCGCAGGGCGGCGTCAACGCCGACGGCCGCGTGGTCGACGTCGCCGGGCTGCGGATCGCGGGCCTCGGTGGTTCGGTCCGCTACAACAACGGTCCGAACCAGTGGACACAGGCCCAGCAGGCCCGCAGGGCGCGGCGCCTGGTCCGGCAGGCGGCGCGGCGCAGCCGCCGGGACGGCCGCGGTGTGGACGTCCTGCTCACGCACGCCCCGCCGCGCGGCGTCGGCGACCGCGACGACCCGCCGCACCGCGGCTTCGACTGCCTGCACACCGCCGTGGCGCGGATGCGGCCGAACTGGCTGCTGCACGGGCACATCCACCCCTACGGCGAGCGGCCGCGCGAGCACCGGCTGGGGGCCACGCGCGTCCGCAACGTCGTGGGACGCCACATCATCGAGTTCACCCCGCACGAGGTACGCACATGAACGCCGCACGGGACACCGGTTTCCCGCGTGCCGACGCCGAGCACGACTTCCTGCGGGCCAGACGGCGGCAGGTGCTGTCGCGGCTGGCCAACTGGCTGCGCAGGGAACCCGACGACGTCAACATCATGCTGCCGTTCGACGAGGTCGTCGACGCGCTCGGGTACGTGAGCGAACGCCGGATCGGTCTGAGGATGATCCCGCTCAGCTCGATCGTCGGCAGCGTCGACCGCAGCCGTGACTTCGACCGCCGGTTCCGGCCGACGTCCGGCCGGGTGCGGGAACGCTGGGAGCGGCTCGCGCTGGCCGCCCGCCGGGGCGAGCACATCCCGCCGATCGAGGTGTACCGGGTGGGTGATCTGCACTTCGTGATCGACGGGCACCACCGCGTGTCGGTGGCCTACGCGCTCGGGCTGGACGCCATCGAGGCCGCCGTCACCGAGGTGCACACCAAGCTCAACCCGAAGGGCATCCGCTACCGGGGCGACCTGATCGTCAAGGACTACCGGCGCCTGTTCCTGTCGCGGGTGCCGCTGTCCGGCGAGGCCCGCGCGGCGATCGTGATGAGCGACCCGTGGGACTACGCGCACCTCGGCGAGCACGTCGAGGCGTGGGGGTTCCGGCTGATGCAGTCCGAGGGGCAGTTCCTCGACCGCGTCACGGTGGCCCGCCGCTGGTACGACGAGGAGTACGAACCGGTGGTGGAGATGCTGCGGCAGGCCGATCTGATCGCCGACCGCACCGAGGCGGAGGCCTACATGTGGGTCGCGGGCGAGCGCTATCGCCTGATCAGGCAGCACCGCTGGGACGACGACGTGATCGAGCAGCTGCGCGCGCGGCGCGACTGAGGCCTGCACGCGCCGAGCGGGGCCGGGCACGCGGGTCGCGCCCCCGGCCCCACCCAGCCGCACTCAGCCCTCGTAGGTCAGGTTCTTCCCCGACGACGGGTCGAACAGCTGCACTTTCTCCACGTCGAACCACACGTCGAGGGTGCCGCCTTCGCGGGCGCCCGACACCGGAGCCAGGCGCGCCGTGATGGAGGCGCCCCCGCCGGGTACGTCGTCGGCGCCCGTGTCGGCCGCCAGTTCGGCCAGTTCCGACGTGGAGGCCAGCTCGCCGCCCTCGACGGTGAAGTACGCGTACTTCTCCGAGCCCATCGACTCCAGCACGTCCACGTGCGCGCTGAACACACAGCCCGCGGCGCGCTTGCCGTCGTCGAGCAGGGCCGCGTCCTCGAAGTGCTCCGGCCGAATGCCCGCGATCACCTCGCGGGGCGCACCCGCCGCCTCCGCCAGGCGCCGCTGCTTGTCCGGCAGCGCGACCGTGCCCAGCGCGCTCTTCAGGCTGCCGTCCTCGAGGGTCGCCGGGACGAAGTTCATCGACGGCGACCCGATGAAGCCCGCGACGAACAGGTTGACCGGGTGGTCGTAGAGGAACTGCGGCGACCCGATCTGCTGCACGTAGCCTGCCCGCAGCACCACGACCCGGTCGCCGAGCGTCATGGCCTCGGTCTGGTCGTGAGTGACGTACAGGGTCGTGGTGCCGAGCTGCCGCTGCAGCTTCGACACCGACGTGCGCATCTGCCCGCGCAGCTTCGCGTCCAAGTTGGACAGCGGCTCGTCCATCAGGAACGCCTTCGGGCTGCGCACGATCGCCCGGCCCATCGCCACCCGCTGCCGCTGCCCACCGGAGAGGTTGGACGGCTTGCGGTCCAGGTGCTGGGTCAGGTCGAGGATCTCCGCCGCCTCCTCGACCTTCGCCTTGACGGTGGCGTCATCCATCTTGGCCAGCCGCAGCGGGAACGCCATGTTCTCCCGCACGCTCATGTGCGGGTAGAGCGCGTACGACTGGAACACCATCGCGATGTCGCGGTCCTTCGGCGCGCGCTCGTTCATCCGCTCGCCGTCGATGCGCAGCTCACCGGAGGAGATGTCCTCCAGGCCGGCCACCATGTTCAGCGTGGTCGACTTACCGCACCCGGACGGGCCGACCAGGATGATGAACTCGCCGTCGGCGATCTGCAAGTCGACTTCGGACACAGCGAGCGCGCCGTCCGGGTAACGCTTGCTCACCTTGTCCAGCACGATCTCAGCCATGGCGCTTACCCCTTCACCGCACCGGAGGTCAGCCCCGCGACGATGCGGCGCTGGAAGAACAACACGAACAGGATGATCGGGACGGTGATCACCACGGCCGCGGCGCAGATCGTCCCGGTCGGGTCCTCGAACTGCGAGGCCCCGGTGAAGAACGACAACGCCGCCGGCACCGTCCGCGACGCGTTGGTCGAGGTCAGCGAGATGGCGAACAGGAAGTCGTTCCAGCAGAAGATGAACACGAGGATGGCCGTGGTGAACACGCCCGGCGCGGCCAGCGGCGCGATCACCCGCCGGAACGCCTGCCCCGGTGTGGCGCCGTCCATCTTGGCCGCCTTCTCCAGCTCCCAGGGGATCTCCCGGAAGAACGCCGACAGCGTGTAGATCGCCAGCGGCAGCGCGAAGGTGATGTACGGCAGGATCAGGCCCGGCCAGGTGTCGAACAGGCCGAGGGTCCGCTCGATGTTGAACAACGGGCTCACCAGCGACACCTGCGGGAACATCGCGATCAGCAGCGAGATCCCGACCAGCAGCTGCTTGCCGGGGAAGTCCAGCCGCGCGATCGCGTACGCCGCCATCGTCCCGAGGATCACCGCGATCACCGTCGCGATGAGCGCGATGCCGATCGAGTTGATCAGCGCCCGCACGAAGTCGAGCGTCTGGAAGATGTCCGCGTAGTTCTCCAGGGTCCACGAACGCGGGATGAACTTCCCGTCGTCGATGGTGTCCTTCGTCTTCAGCGACAGCGACAGGATCCACAGCACCGGCACCAGTGCGTAGACCACGACGATGATGTTGACGATCGTCCACTTCGTCTTGCGGCCCGTGGTGACCGCTCCACCCATCACCATCAGCGCTTCCCCTCCTTGTCACTGCCCGGTGCCGCGGTGCCGAACAGCTTGATGAAGATGAACGCGATGATCGCCACGGTGATGAAGATCAGCACCGACATCGTCGACCCGATCCCCAGGTTGAGGCCCTTGATCAGGTTGTTGTAGGTCTGCATGGACACCGACGACGTGTCGTTCTGACCGCCGGTGAGCACGTAGATGTTGTCGAAGATGCGGAACGCGTCCAGGGTGCGGAACAGCAACGCCACCAGGATCGCCGGCTTCATCACCGGCACGATCACCTTCACGAACCGCTGCCAGCCGTTGGCTCCGTCCATCGCCGCGGCCTTGAGCAGGTCGTCCGGTACCAGCGCGAGCCCGGCCATCAGCAGCAGCGCCATGAACGGCGTCGTCTTCCACACCTCGGCGAGGACGATGATGGCCAGCGACGGGATGTACTGCGTGAGCGGCGCGGAATCGCCTGCCAGCGTGTTGGCCAGGTACCCGGTGTCCGGGGTCCACGCGTAGTACCAGGAGAACGCCGCCACCACCGTCACGATCCCGTACGGGATCAGCGACACGGTGCGCACCAAGCCGCGCCCGACGAGCGTGCGGTGCATGATCAGCGCGAGCAGCATGCCCAGCACCAGCTCGATGGCCACCGAGATCACGGTGAGCAGCACCGTGGTGCCGAACGCGGTCCACCAATAGGAGTCGGACAGCACGGCAGCGTAGTTGGCCAGGCCGACGAACTCGGTGTCCTGCGGGAAACGCAGGTCGTAACGCTGCAGCGACAACCAGATCGAATAGACGATCGGGTAGCCGGTGACCGCGACCATCACGAACGCGGCCGGAGCGCACAGCAGCCAGCCGAGGCGGCGTTCCGCCCGCTTGCCCTCGCTCAGCGCAGGCTTACCCGATTTCGGTCTGGTCTCCTGGGGCGCGGATACGTCCTCGACCGTGCTCACGGGATCACCCCTTTCGAGTTCAGCGCGTCGGTGAGCTTGCTGCGCAGCTCATCGGCCGTCTTCTGCGGGTCGATCTTCGACGGCGGCGAGAGCACCTTCGAGATGACCGTGGACAGGCTCTGGTACGCCGGGGTCAGCGGGCGCACCGCGGGATCCTTGAGCGCCGCGAAGATCGCGTCCCGCATGGGGTAGGTGGTGACCATGCTCGGGTTGTCGTCCTTGTCGACCGGCTTGGTCGGGTCGAGCGGGGTCTCGTCGGTGTAGAGCGCCTCCAGGCTCGGCGGCACACCGTCGTTGAGCGCGGAGAACTTCTGGCTCTCCTCGCTGCGCAGGCACAGCGCGGCCTCGAACGCCTCCGGCTTGTGCTGCGAGGTGGACGTGACGCCGAGGTCGTAGCCACCGATGGTCGTCTTCGCCGGGACGCCCGGGTCGACGGCCGGGTAGGTCGACCACTTGAAGTGTGGCAGGTCCTGCGGCTGCTCCTCGGCGAACGAGGCGTACACGAACGGCCAGTTCAGCTCGAACGCGCCGTTGCCGCGCTGGAACGCCTGCCGGGTCTCGTCCTCCTTCATGTTCGTCAGCGACGGGTCGGTGATGCCGCTGGACGTGACCCGCTTCAGGATCTCCAGCGCCTGCACCGCGCCCTCGTCCATGACCACGGACTGGCCGTCGTCGGACAGGATGTGCCCGCCCGCGGAGGCGACGAGGGTGTTGAAGACGACCACGAGGCCCTCGTACTGGGCACCGGTGAACAGGATGTTGTGCGGCTGCCCCGCGGCCTTGAGACGCTCGGCCTCGGTGATCATCTCGTCCCACGTCTCGGGCGGGGTCGGCGTGATCCGGTCGTCGTACCAGAGCAGCTGCACGTTGGTGTTCTTCGTCGCCGCGTACAGCTTGCCGTTCCAGGTCGCGGTGGCCAGCGGGCCGGGCAGCACGCCGGCCTCGGCCTGCTCCTTGTTCGCCCCGGTCCACTCCTCGATCCAGCCGGCCTCGGCGAACTCCGGCACCCAGGTGACGTCCAGTCCCAGGATGTCGAGTCCCTTGTCCCCGGCGGCGAGCCTGCGCGCCATCTGCAGCCGCTGGTCGTCGGCACCGCGCTGCAGCTTGTTGTAGACGATGTTGTAACGACCGCCCGCCTTGGCGTTGCAGTTGTCCACCACCGTCTGGAACGTGTCCTCCGGCGCGTAGTACAGGTTGAGGGTGATGCCCTCGTCGGAGCTACAGGCGGTGACCAGCCCGGCGGTCATCACGGTCGCTCCGAGCAACCCGGCGATCCTGCCGGGTGGCCTGCTCCGGCCCTTCCCGTTCCCCATGAGGCCTCCTCCTAGGCACGTATGCGGCGGGAGACCGACCCCGCACGGCGTCGTGCATGCAACCAAGCAACCAGGCAGAGTCGACCCGGCCGCGCGATCGGTGGGAACTGAAACTATGCCCGGCGATCACGCAGCGCAAGCGCTGGAGGTCACGATTCAGTCCGTTGCCCCGGATGGGCGCATGGCGAGCTTCGCCAGCAGGTCACGGCCTTGCTCCGCGTTGCGCGGTTGGCACAGCACGTCGTACCGGCCCGCCACCAGCTGGCTGGCGGAGGAGAAGTCGCGGCGACCGCGCGAGGAGGCGTAGCTGATCGCCGCGAACACCAGGCCGAACAGGACGCCGGAGGCCAGCCCGACGAGGATCGGCTGGTAGGACACCTCCGGACCCGACCCGAACATCGCGAGAAGGAAACCCACGAACAAACCGAACCAGGCACCGGAGATGCCGCCGGTGATGAGCACGCGGCCCCAGGTCAGCCTGCCCAGCACGCGTTCGACGAGCATCAGGTCGACGCCGACGATGGTCACGTCCTCGACGGCGAACTGCTTTTCAGCCAGGAAGTCGACGGCCCGCTGCGCCTCCTGGTAGGTGGCGTAGGAGCCGATGGGCCACCCCGTCGGCGGTGTCGGCAGGCGCGGCAGGCCCTGCGCTGGGCGGCGGCCTCCTGAGGAGAACGGGCTGGTCACGGTCATCACCTGTGCTGTCGTAGTGATCGAGTGACTTCATCCTGCCAATGCCCATGAAACCACGCGAACCCGACACCCAGGCGTAGATCAGCTCTTGACCTCGTAGTCGCGCAACACGCCCTTGCTGATGATCGTCTTCTGGATCTCGCTGGTGCCCTCGCCGATGAGCAGGAACGGGGCCTCGCGCATGAGGCGTTCGATCTCGTACTCCTTGGAGTAGCCGTAACCGCCGTGGATGCGGAAGGCCTCCTGCGTGACCTCGGCGCAGTACTCGCTGGCGAGGAGCTTGGCCATGCCCGCCGCGACGTCGTTGCGCTCCCCGGTGTCCTTCAAGCGCGCGGCGTTGACCATCATCAGGTGGGCGGCCTCGACCTTGGTGGCCATCTCGGCGAGCTTGAACGCGATCGCCTGGTGCTGGGCGATTGGCTTGCCGAAGGTCTTGCGCTGCTGGGCGTAGGCGACGGCCAGCTCGAACGAGCGGATCGCGATGCCGCAGGCCCGCGCCGCGACGTTGACGCGACCGACCTCGATACCGTCCATCATGAAGGAGAAGCCCTTGCCCGGAGCCTGCCCGAGCACCTGGGCGGCGGGGATGCGGAAGCCGTCGAACACCGCCTCGGTGGTGTCGACGCCCTTGTAGCCCATCTTGTCGATCTTGCCGGGGATGGTCAGGCCCGGCGCGACCTCGCCGAAGCCCTCCGGCTTCTCGACCAGGAACGTGGTGAGGTTCTGGTGCGCCTTCTCGGCGCCCTCGTCGGTCTTGACCAGCAGCGCGATGAGGTTTGAGGAGCCGCCGTTGGTCAGCCACATCTTCGACCCGTCGATGACGTAGTCGTCACCGTCGCGGCGGGCGCGGGTCTTGATCGCGGCCACGTCGGAGCCGAGGTCGGGCTCGGACATCGAGAAGGAGCCGCGGATCTCCCCCGTCGCCATCTTCGGCAGGTAGCGCTGCTTCTGCTCCGGCGTACCGTGCCGGGAGATCATGTGCGCCACGATGAAGTGAGTGTTGATCACGCCGGAGACGCTCATCCAGCCGCGCGCGATCTCCTCGACCACCAGCGCGTAGGTCAGCAGCGATTCGCCCAGGCCGCCGTACTCCTCCGGGATCGTGATCCCGAACAGGCCCATCTCCTTCATGCCCTCGACGATGTCCGCCGGGTACTCGTCGGCGTGCTCCAGCTCCTGCGCGCGCGGGATGATCTCCTTGTCCACGAACGTGCGGACCGTGGAGATGATCTCCGACTGCACCTCGGTGAGACCGTGGGTCTGGGCCAGACGGGCCATGGGGGCGACTCCTGTGTCTGCGGGACGGGTACCCGGGAGTATGGCTGGGACGCGGACCGTTCCGCTATGAGGCGCCTCACCCGCGCGCGCCCTCCTCCGGGTGACGTGGCGCCGGTGCCTGGCCGTTCCCGGCGGGATCGGCGGGAACCGCGGGCTCCTCGGTGGTGTGCCGTTCGAGGAAGCGCAGCAGTTCCACCGGGAACGGCAGCACCAGGGTGGAGTTCTTCTCGGCCGCCACCTGCACCACGGTCTCCAGCAGCCGCAGCTGCAGCGCCGCCGGGCTGTCGGCCATGACACCCGCCGCCTCGGACAGCTTGTGCGAGGCCTGCAGCTCGCCGTCGGCGGAGATGACCCGCGCGCGGCGCTCGCGTTCGGCCTCGGCCTGCCGCGACATCGAGCGCTTCATCGTCTCCGGCAGCGCGACGTCCTTGATCTCCACGCGGTCGATGTGCACGCCCCAGTCCAGGGCCGGGCTGTCGATCATCAGCTCGAGCCCCTGGTTGAGCCGCTCACGGTTGGACAGCAGGTCGTCCAGTTCGCTCTTGCCGATGATCGAGCGCAACGACGTCTGCGCGACCTGCCCGACGGCGAAGCGGTAGTCTTGAACATTGATCGCCGCCACCCGCGGGTCGATGACCTTGAAGTAGACGACGGCGTCCACCCGCACCGTCACGTTGTCCCGCGTGATGCCCTCCTGCGCGGGCACCGGGAGGGTGACGATCTGCATGTTCACCTTCTGCAGCCGGTCGACCACCGGCACCAGCATGGTGAGCCCCGGCTCGCGGACGGCGGGGCGGACGCGGCCGAAGCGGTAGATCAGACCGCGTTCGTACTGCCGGACCACGCGGACGCTGGCGGCGAGCCCGGCGGCCCCCGCGGCCGCGACGACGGAGATGATTTCGGCCAGCATGGCGGCTCCCCGGGGTGTGGATCCCTGCTCCGGATGTTACGCCCGTCACAGCGGATGGGAAGTGTCCGACCACTGGCAGTCTGGTGAGGTGCGGATACCCGGGGAGTTTTCACAACGGCTGATCGACAACGAGGGCGACGTGGTGCGCCCGTGGCTGGCCGGGCTGCCAGACGGACTGGTGCTGCCGTCAGTGGGGGCTGGTGATCGAGGGGCCGCCGTGGCACGGGTACACCGCGCTGGTGTACCCGGTGCGTCGTGAGGGTGAACCGCTCGTGCTGAAACTCGCCTGGCAGGTCGAGGACACCCGGGACGAGCCGGTGGCGTTGTCCGCCTGGGACGGCCGGGGAGCCGCGAGGCTGCTGGACAGCGCCCGCGGCGCGCTGCTGCTGGAGCGGCTCGACGCGTCCCGCCCGCTGCTCACCGAGCCCCTGGACAAGGCGCTGGAGATCACGCACGGCCTGCTGCACCGGCTGATCGTCCCCGCTCCCCCGCTCGGCCGCTGCGCGACGAGGCGGTCCGGTTCGCCGAGGAGATGCCCGCCGACTGGGCGCGGCTGGGCGGGCCGGTGCCGAAGCGGTTGCTCGACGCCGCGGTCGCCGTGTGCCGGAACCTCGGGCCGGAGGCCGGGACATCACTGATCAATCAGGACCTGCACTACGAGAACATCCTTGCCGGGACACGGGAACCGTGGCTGGTGATCGACCCGCAGCCCCTCGCCGGGGACCCGGAGTTCGGTCTGATCCCCCTGCTGTGGAACCGGTTCGGGGAGTCCACAGTGGAAGAGCGGGTGCGCGTGCTGGCCGCCGGGCTGGACCCGGACCGCGTCCGCGCCTGGACGCTCGTGCGGGCGGTGGACAACTGGTTGTGGGCCGCCGAGCACGGTGGTTTCCCCAGCGTGCCGATCCTCAGTGCGATCGCCGAGTGGGCTGCCCTCGAATAATGTTGGCGGCATGGCTGGAGTGAACAGGGTCTTCGCCGCTCAGCTGGCCGGCCTGCCGGTGTTCGGACCGGACGGCGAGTCGATCGGCAAGGTGCGGGACCTGGTCGCCGGCCTGCGCCTGGACCAGCAGCCACCGCGAGTGCTGGGCCTGGTGGTGGAGCTGGCCACGCGGCGGCGGGTGTTCGTGCCGATGCTGCGGGTCACCTCGATCGAGCCGAACGCGGTCACGCTCGCCACCGGCTCGGTCAACATGCGCGCGTTCCACCGCAGGCCCAACGAGGTCCTGGTGCTCGGTCAGCTGATCGACGCACACGCCCGGCTGGCCGACAACGACGTGCGGGTGACGGTGGCGGACGCGGCGATGGAGCCGCTGCGCACGCGCGACTGGGTGCTCGCGCGGTTGGCCGTGCGGGAACGGGCCGGACGGCTGGGGCTGGGGCGCAGGCGCGCGTCGGTGCGGGTGCTGCCCTGGTCGGAGGTGCGCGGACTGGGCCTCACCGACCTGACCGGGCAGCCGCAGGGCGCCGGGCAGCTGCTGATGCTGTTCGACACGATGCGCGCGGTCGACATCGCGGCGACGATGCGTGACCTGCCGACGAAGCGGCGGCACGAGGTGGTCGACTCGATGGACGACGAGCGGCTCGCCGACGTGCTGGAGGAGCTGCCCGAGGACGACCAGAAGGAGCTGCTGGCGCACCTGGCCGAGGAGCGCGCGGCCGACATCCTCGAGGCGATGAACCCCGACGACGCGGCCGACCTGCTCGCGGAGCTGGCGCCCGCCGAACAGAACCGGCTGCTCGAGCTGATGCACCCGGACGAGTCGGAGCCGCTGAAACGGCTGCTCACGTACTCGTCGGACACCGCGGGTGGCCTGATGACGCCCGAGCCGGTGATCCTCACCCCGGACGCGACGATCGCCGAGGCGCTGGCCCACATCCGCAACCCCGACCTGCCCGCGGGCCTGGCCACACTGGCGTTCGTGTGCCGACCGCCGACGGAGACGCCGACCGGCCGCTACGTGGGATGCGTGCACTTCCAGCGGCTGCTCCGGGAACCGCCCGCGGAGCTGGTGGCGAGTGTGATCGACACCGACCTGCCCGCGTTGCGCCCGGACACCGAGCTGCCCGAGATCACCCGGTACTTCGCCGCCTACAACCTCGCTTGCGCTCCGGTGGTGGACGACCAGGACCACCTGCTGGGCGCCGTCACCGTCGACGACCTGCTCGACCACCTGCTGCCCGACCACTGGCGGGAGACCGGGCTGCACGACGTCACCGAGGGACAGGAGATCGACAGTGCCTGAGCTGCCCACCCGACGCCGCCTCGACCAGCCCCGCACCGGGCGCGGCCCGGTGCTGGCCATCGACCCGGACAGCTTCGGCAGGCTGTCCGAGCGGCTCGCCCGGTTCCTCGGCACCGGAAAGTTCCTGTTCTGGCAGACGCTGATCGTGACGGTGTGGATCGCGGTCAACCTGAGCGCGGCGGCATTGCGGTGGGACCCGTACCCGTTCATCCTGCTCAACCTGGCGTTCTCCACCCAGGCCGCGTACGCCGCGCCGCTGATCCTGCTCGCGCAGAACCGCCAGGACGACCGGGACCGGGTCTCGCTGGAGGAGGACCGCAACCGCGCGGCGCAGACGAAGGCCGACACCGAGTACCTGGCGCGCGAGCTCGCGGCGCTGCGGCTGGCGATCGGCGAGGTCGCCACCCGCGACTACCTGCGCGGCGAGCTCGACAAGCTGCGTGAGGACCTCAACACCAAGCCGCGGCGTGGCAAAAGCAATAGGTCGGCGCCGGAGACCATTACCGGTCCGTAGCATGGGGTCGTGACCAGTACGCAGCAGATCCCCAGCGTCGAGGACGTTCGCGAGGCGCTGAAGGACGTCCAGGACCCCGAAATCCGCAAGCCGATCACGGATCTCGGCATGGTCAAGGACGTCACGGTGGACGACGGCGTCGTCACGGTGGCCGTGTACCTGACGGTGGCGGGCTGTCCGCTCAAGGACACCATCACCAAGGACACGAAGGCCGCCGTCGGCAAGCTGGACGGCGTTCGCGACGTGCGCGTCGAGCTCGACGTGATGAGCGACGAGCAACGCACCGAGCTGCGCAAGAAGCTCCGCGGGGACTCGGCGGAGCCGGTCATCCCGTTCGCCCAGCCCGGTTCGATGACGCGGGTGTACTGCGTCGCGTCGGGCAAGGGCGGGGTCGGCAAGTCGAGCGTCACGGTCAACCTGGCGGTGGCGATGGCCGAGCGCGGGCTGTCGGTCGGCGTGGTCGACGCGGACATCTACGGCCACTCGGTGCCGCGCATGCTGGGCGCTCGGGAGAAGCCCACCAAGGTCGAGCAGATGATCATGCCGCCGCAGGCGCACGGTGTGAAGGTCATCTCGATCGGCATGTTCACCCCGGGCAACACCCCGGTGGTGTGGCGCGGGCCGATGCTGCACCGCGCACTGCAGCAGTTCCTGGCCGACGTGTTCTGGGGTGACCTGGACATCCTGCTGCTCGACCTGCCGCCGGGCACCGGTGACATCGCCATCTCGGTGGCGCAGCTCATCCCGAACGCGGAGATCCTGGTGGTGACCACGCCGCAGCAGGCCGCGGCCGAGGTGGCCGAGCGGGCGGGCGCGATCGCCTTGCAGACGCGCCAGCGGCTGGCCGGGGTCATCGAGAACATGTCCTGGCTGGAGACGCCGTCCGGGGAGCGGATGGAGGTCTTCGGTTCCGGCGGCGGCCAGACCGTGGCGGACTCCCTGTCGAAGGCCGTGGGCAACGACGTGCCCCTCCTCGGGCAGGTCCCGCTGGACCCGCGCCTGCGCGAACAGGGCGACGCGGGGACGCCGCTCGTGCTGGCCGAACCGGACGCCGCGGCATCCGAGGTGCTGCGCGACGTGGCGAAGAAGCTGTCGGTCCGGGCGCGCGGGCTGGCGGGGAAGATGCTGAACCTGAGCCCCACCGGGCGGTAGGGAGCCGGCCACAGGCGGGAGTCCTGTGGCCCTCCCGGAGCCTGCCACCTCCCGCGAACAGCCCTACACCACGCACACAAGCCACCCCACAGCACCACCCGACAACATCGGCGCGCACCGGGGCACGGTCCGCCCACGTGGGGCAAGCCTCGTGCTCAGCACTCCCCCGGCCCTCCCGGAACCTGCCCACCTCCCGCGAAGACACCCCTGCACCACGCACACAAGCCACCCCACAGCACCACCCGACAACATCGGCGCGCACCGGGGCACGACCTCGCGTCCCGGAGCCTGCCCGACCGGCGAGGCCGTCGTGGGATCTTCTTCCACCCCGGCTCACCAGCGCCGAGGGCTCGCGGCCGTGCTCCGGCCCGCCTGATCAGCGCCGGTGGGGCGGCTCAGGTGGCGTCCGGGTCCACCGGGGGCTTCTCGCCGCGCTTCAGGGGCTCCGGTTCGGCCTTCGGGGGTGTGGTGCCGGGCGTCGGGTAGCCGTTGGGCTTGACACTGCCTCCCGAGAGCCCGTTGATACCCAGCGGGTCCGGGTCGCCGTCGAAGAGGTGCTGCGTCACGGCCCGGCGCGGGTCGAAGTTCCGCAGCTGCCGCAGGTCCTCGAGCGGCTTCTGGAACTGCTCGAAGTCCGAACCCATCTCCTGCCTGAGCTGCTCGCGAGCACCCGTGGCGAACTCACGCACCTTCCGCACGCTGCGGCCCAGCCACGCCGCCGCCTCGGGAAGTCGCTCCGGCCCCAGGATGAACAGGCCCGCGACGATGAGCACGAGGATCTCGCCCCACCCGACGCTTTCGAACATTCGCGAACCTCCGCCTCACACGGCCCAGCGCACCCAGCCTACTCCGGCCGCTCCCCCGTTCGGTTACTCCGCGAGGAGTTCACTTCCCCGCCGACCAGGTGTCAGTCCGACCCCAGCGTCACGTCCACCATCAACGCGCGGCCCTGCCGCACCAGCCGGACCGGCACCGTCTCGCCCACGTCGTGCTGCCGCACCGCCACCGTCAGCTCCGCCGCGTTGCGCACCAGCCGGTCGCCGACCCGGGTGATCACGTCGCCCTCGTTGATGCCCGCCCGTGCCGCCGGACCACCGTCGACGACGTTGAGCACCTGCGCGCCCTCCGACGTCTCCGCCGCCACCGACGCCGCGTTCACCCCGAGATCGGCGTGCTCGACCTGACCATTGCTGATGAGCGTGCGGGCGATCTTGATGGCGTCGTCGGCCGGGATCGCGAACCCGATGCCGATGCTGCCGCCCCCGCCGGACTCACCGCCGTCGGTGCGGATCGACGAGTTGATGCCGATCAGCGCACCCGTCGAATCGACCAGCGCACCACCGGAGTTGCCGCGGTTGATGGGCGCGTCGGTCTGGATCGCGTCGTAGGTGACCGGCGGCTCACCGCTCTCACCCGCCGCGGTGACCGGCCGGTGCAACGCGCTCACGATGCCCGAGGTCACGGTGTTCTCCAGCCCCAGCGGCGAGCCGACCGCGACCACCGAATCACCCGGTTCCAGGTTGTCCGGATCGCCCACCTGCAGCACGGTCGGGTTGGACACCGCCACCTTGATCACGGCGAGGTCGGTCTTCGGATCGGTGCCGACAACCCGCGCCTCGGTGCGGGTGCCGTCGGTGAACACCGCGGTGATCTTGGCTTCCGGGTCGTCCGTGGCCAGCGAGATGACGTGATTGTTGGTGATCGCGTAGCCCTGCGGGTCGATCATCACCCCCGACCCGACACTGCCCGACTGACCGGACTTGACCTCGATCGACACGACCGCGGGCGCGACGCGGTTCGCGATGTCGGCGATCGACCCCGGCGCGCGTTCCTTGCCCGCCTCGGCCTCGGCGATCGTCGCCGAACCGGTGAGCGAGTCACCCGCCCCGCCGAGCCACCAGCCGATCACCCCGCCGATCGCACCGATGAGCAGGCACACCACCGCGAGCAGGGCCAGCGCGACAGGCTTGACCCGGCGCCCGAACAACAGCTCGGGCAGCGACAACTGCGCGCTGCGCGGCCGCTCCCCGTCGTCCGCGTCGTCGTCCTCCGGGGCCAGCGCGGGCCGGGACAGCACCGCGGGCGAACCCGGGTCGCGCCACGGGTCGTTCACCCGGGACCACAACGGCGGCTCGGACTCACCGCGCCGGCGGCCGTTGTCCTCCGCCGGGCGCTGCAGCCGGACGTCCTCGGCCCCGGGCGGGCGGCCGAACGCCTCCGCCAGCGACTCCGGCGCGGGCGGCTTCGCGATGATCTTGTCAGCAGTGCGCGTGCCAGGGGCGTAGAGCTTGTCGAACGCGCCGTCCACCCCGTGCGGACGCGCGAACGCACCGGCCTCCGCGGGATCCACCGGTGGCCGGTCCACAGGCCGGGGCGCCAGCCTCGGTTCGCTCTGCGGCGCACCGGCGCTGTCCTGTGGTGGGTTCGGCTGGCTCATCGTTCCCCAGGTGGCTGGCTCGTCGTGCTGTCGGCGCGACCCTACGCCACCGATTGTCCCGCGCAGCCGGTGAAGGGCGCGTCAGCGGCCGACCACGGACACCGGAGTGGTTGTCGTCGTCGTGGTGGTGGGGCTGGTGGTCGTGGCGACCGGGGCGCTCGGCTGCCCGCCGAGCTGCGCGCGCAACACGCCCGGGGCGGGCGCGGGGCCCGGGTCCGGATCGGCGCTACCGGGCTCACCACCGGTGGATGACGTGGCGACGAGCGCGAGCGCGCTCAGGACCAGGCCGGAGACCGCCACGCCGGCGCCCTGCGCGACGCGGCGCCGCACTGACGGGTGGCGCTGCGACCCCAGGACGGCGGAGCCGTTACCGAGGGGCGCGCTCGACCCGAGTGGCGCGGACGAACCAAAAGGGGATGAGCTGAGACCCGCGACGCGATCGGGCCGCTGGATGGCGACGAGCTGGCCGTCCTCGGTCACGGCGAGGTTGTCCGGGGTGGTGGGCAGGTCGGTGTCCTGCGGGATGTTGCGCAGGCTCGCGAGCAGCCCCGCGGGCATCGACGGGGCCTGCGCACGCTGAACGGCGGCGCGCACCTGGCGCTGCGTGCTCACCTCGGCCGCGCAGATCGGGCAGCGGGCGACGTGGGTCGCCGCGCGCTCCCGAGCGGTGGGCCCCATCTCGCCGTCGACGAAGGCGACGACGGCATCCGGGAGCAGGTGAGACTCGGACAGACCCCAGCCCCGCAGTTCGCTCATGCGGAAACCCCCACGGATTCCTCCTTCGCCGACCGGCGCCGTTCGAGCGAGGCACGCAGCGCCTGCCGTCCGCGGTGGATCCGGCTGCGCACGGTGCCCAGCTTGACGCCGAGCGTCGCACCGATCTCCTCGTACGAAAGCCCTTCGACGTCGCACAACACGACGGCCGCTCGGAACTCGGGAGGCAGCTCGTCGAGCGCGGCCTGCAGGTCCGGGTCGAGGTGGGTGTCGCTGTAGACCTGCTCCGGGCTCGGGTCGTCACCCACGATGCGATCGGTGTCCTCGGGCAGACCCTCCATGCGCACACGTGAGCGGCGGCGGGCCATGTCCAGGAAGAGGTTGGTGGTGATGCGGTGCAGCCAGCCCTCGAAGGTGCCCGGCTTGTAGGACGCCAGCGACCGGAAGACCCGGATGAAGGTCTCCTGGGTGAGGTCCTCGGCGTCGTGGCTGTTGCCGGTGAGCCGGTACGCCAGCCGGTAGACGCGGTCGCCGTGCTCGCGCACCACCTCGTCCCACGACGGCGGGGTCCACACCGATTCGTCGACCGTCACCGGCGTGCCCTCGGCGACCTGCTCGTTCTTCAGGCTGTTCTGCATCGTGGGGGACGGCACCTCCATCAGGCTGTTCTCCCAACTGATCTGTCCAACGCGGGCTGCCCGCTCCGTGTTCCCGGAAAACCCGCCGCCGGTGAGACCCACCATGGCCGCTCTTCTTATGGAGGTGGTGAGACGAGACTGAGAGGCACCTGAGAGAACTGCGCACGTCTTCCACGGGTTTGCCGACCACCAGCGCTAACCTTTCCCGCGTGACCTCCGAGACGCTCGCGGCGAGTGACGGCGACCACGCCGAGGGCTACCTGCCCGGCCACCCCACCGATGCCGCGCTGTTCGCCGCGCGCGCACGGTCGGCGGAGCTCGGCTGCCTCGCGCTCGAACCCGCCGCGGGTGCGGCGTTGTGCTTCCTCGCGACCAGTCTGCGGGCGCGCGCCGTGGTGGAGATCGGCACCGGCATCGGGGTCAGCGGGCTGTACCTCATGCGCGGCATGGCGCCGGACGGGGTGCTCACCTCGATCGACATCGAGCCGGAGCACCACCAGGCGGCGCGGCGCACCTTCCGGGACGCCGGTTACCCACCCGGCCGCACGCGGCTGATCATGGGCCGGGCGCTGGACGTGCTGCCCCGACTGACCACCGGCGGGTACGACCTGGTGTTCGTGGACGCGGCGCGCGCCGAGTACCCGCGCTACTACGAGCTGGGCGCGCAGCTGCTGCGGCCGGGCGGGGTGATCGCCTTCCACGGCGTCACCGACGCGGCCCGTGGCGACCGGCGCGACCCCGGGGTGCTCGCGGCTCGTGAGCTGGCGCGGGCGATCCGCGAGGACGAGCGCCTGGTGCCCGCGCTGCTGCCGGTCGGCGGCGGGCTGCTGGTGGCCGCCGTGCAGTGATCCGGTTGCCGCTGGGCACCCCAGTGAGCACGGCAGCACGGTCAGCACGGTCAGCACAGGGGCGCCAGGGCTTCGCCCGCGGTGACGAGCCTCGAATTTGTCGGACCCCTGGGGCAGGATTCCCCTCACACGAAACGTCCGAATCGGCGAGGGGGCCGTCATGCGTGAGGCAGTGGTCAGCGCCGCGCGCTTCATCAGCGAGCAGGCGCGGGAACCGATCGGACTGGGGGACGTCGCCGACCACGTCGGGTACAGCACGTTCCACCTGGCTCGCACGTTCGAGCGGGACATGGGCCTGCCGCCGGGGCAGTTCCTCAGCGCGTGCCGCTTCCAGCAGGCCAAGCAGCTGCTGCTGCTGCACACCGACGAGCGGATCGTCGACATCTGCGTCGAGGTCGGGTTCTCCGCGGCAGGCACGTTCACCACGCGGTTCACCAACGCGGTCGGCACCACACCAGCCGAGTTCCGCAGGCTGCCCGACGTGCTCAGCGACTCGCCACCGCACCCGATCGTGCTGTCCGGCGCCGGCGGCGGCACGGTCACCGGCACGGTGCGGCTCACGCCGGCGGCGATGGCCGCGCTGGGTCCGAACCCGGCGGTGTACGTGGGGCTGTTCCCGAAGCGGGCGGCGCGCGGGGTGCCGGTCAGCGGCACGCTGCTGGCCCAGCCGGGCGACTATGTGCTCACCGGGGTGCCGCCAGGCACCTACTGGGTGCTGTCCTCGGCGTTGCCCGGTTCCGACGGGACGGCGCAACTGCTGCCCCACCGGAGCGTGCAGGGCGCGTGCCCCCGTGCGGTGCGCGTGTCCGCCGAGACGCCGTTCCACCAGCGCGACGTCGGCCTGGACATCGGAGCGGACTGGTCACCGCCGGTCCTGGTCGCCCTGCCCGCCCTCGCCTCGGACGACGCGCGGCAGCGGCGCAGGCACCGGTGAGCGCCGCGACGACAGGCCCGGCACCACCCAACGCACCACCAACGCGGCAGGCTCAGGCGGCCTCAGCGGCGCGCGCACGCGTCCGGCTCCCCCGCAGGCCCACCACCGCGAACCCCGCCAGAGCCAGCCACACCACCACCGCCACCACCAGCCAGCTCCACCCGGCCCGTGCGAACACCACGCTGCCGAGCGTCCCGCCGATGCTGCTGCCCAGGTAGTAACACAGGTTGTAGGTGCCCGACGCCTGTCCGCGCGCGCCCTCCGGCGCCTCGGCCGCGGCCCACCCGTTGGCCACCGCGTGCGCCGCGAAAAACCCGCCCGTCAGCACCACGAAACCCAGCACCACCAGCGGCAACGAGTCGGGCAGGGTGAGCAGCACACCGCCCGCCATCACGGTCAGCCCGCCGAGCACGGCCCGCGGTCTGCCGAACCGCGCCACCAGCCTGCCCGCGTTCGACGACGACACCGAGCCCACCGCGTAGGCCAGGAACACCAGCGAGGCGATCGCCGGGGACAGGTTCAGCGGCTCATCCGTCAGGCGGAACCCGGCGGTGTTGTACATCGCCACGAAGGCGCCCATCGCCACGAGCGCCACCGTGTACTGCACCAGCAGCACCGGCCTGCGCACCGCCGCGCCGATCCCGGTGAGCACCCCGCGCAACCCCGGCCCGGCGGGTCCGCGGTTCGCCCCGGGCAGTGCCAGCACGGTCACCGCGCTGCACACCAGCGCGACCCCCGCGACCACCACGAGCGCGCCGTGCCACCCGAACGCCTCCGCCGTGAACCCGGCCGACAACCTGCCGAGCATGCCGCCGACCGTGTTGCCCGCGATCATCGCCCCGACGGCCGCCGCCACCCCGGTCTTGCCGAGCTTCTCGACGAGGTACGCCGACGCCACCCCGGGGAACCCGGCAATCGCGATGCCCTGCAACGCCCGCAACACCAGCAGCAGCGGGTACGACGGCGCGAACGGCAACAGCAGGCCGAACACCACCGACAACGTCACCGACGCGATGATGATCGGCCGCCGCCCGATCACCTCCGACAGCGCGGCGATCGGCAACACCGCGACGGCCAGCGCACCCGTTGCGACCGACACCGCGAGCGACGCCGAACCGGGGTCCAGGTGATACTGCTCCGCGAGCTGCGGCAGAACCGGCTGCGGCGCGTAGAGCAGGGCGAACGAGGAGATCCCCGCCGCGGCCACCGCGATCTTCACCCGCCGGGTGTCCGAGCGGGCTGAGGGGATCACGTCGACAGGCACCCCATGAACGTAAGCCGCGCTAATCAATACTTCCAATACGCCCGACTGGCAGTATTCATACAATGGCGCATGAGATGTTCGTAGCACCGCCTGACCAGGGCCTCGGCGCACACCTGGCCCCCGCGCTCGCCCTCCTCGCCACCCTGGGTGAAACGGGCAACATCACCCGGACCGCCGAACGACTGGGTGTTCCGCAACCGACGGTGAGCAGGCGGCTGGCCGCGCTCGCCGAGGTCGCCGGTGCACCGTTGACCCAGCCGGACGGCCGCGGGGTACGCCTGACCAGGGCGGGCGAGATCCTCGCGGCCACCGCAGCGCGGGCGCTCGGCGTGGTCGAGACCGGGATGCGGCAGGTGCGGGAGGAGATCTCACCGGACAGCGGACACGTCGTGCTCGGGTTCTTGCACCTGCTGGGCCGGTTGCTGGTCCCGTCGTTGCTGCGCGACTTCCGCGCCGACCATCCGGGGGTGCGGTTCTCGCTGGTTCAGGGCTCGCGGCAGCACGTGCTCGACCGGCTGGCCGACGGCGAGCTGGACCTGGCGCTGGTCGCCCCGCTGCCGGCGAGCCCGGCGCTGGACAGCGCCGCACTGTCCGAGCAGGACCTGCTGCTGTCGGTGCCCGAGCAGCACCCGCTGGCCCGGCGCAGCCGCATCCGCGTCACCGAGCTCGCCGACGAGCCGTTCGTGACGCTCGAGCACGGTTACGGTCTGCGGCAGATCATCGACGAGCTGTGCGCGGCGGCGGGCTTCACACCGAGGATCGCGTTCGAGAGCCAGGAGTCGGACACCGCCCGCGGCCTGGTGGCGGCCGGTCTCGGGGTGGCGCTGCTACCGCGCTTCGGGCCCGCGCCGCCGACCGGCGTGGTGGAGGTCCCGCTGTCTCCGCCCGTCAGGCGGACCATCGGGCTCGTGTGGCGTGCGGGGGAGCACCTGACGCCCGCGGTGCACGCATTCCGCGACTACGTGCGGGCGAACGGTCCCCGCTACGCCTGATCGGTACCGAACGCCTCCGCGAAGGCGACCAGCGTGCGTGCCGCGAACCCCGTCGCCCCCGCGACGACCTCCGCGTAGGGTTTCTCGGCACGGGCCGGGCCCGCGATGTCGAGGTGAGCCCACGGCAGGCCCTCGGTGAACTCCCGCAGGAACAACGCCGCCGTGATGCCGCCGGGGCCGCCCGGCGCCTGCTTGACGTCGGCCAGCTCACCGCGCACCGCGTCGGCGTGGGCCTCCAGCAGCGGCATCCGCCACCACGCCTCGCCCACGCTCGCGCCCGCCTGGCGGATCTGGTCGGCGAGCTTGTCGTCGGTGGCGAACAGGCCACCGGTGCGCAGACCGAGCGCGACCTTCATCGCGCCGGTGAGCGTGGCGACGTCGACCACCGCGTCCGGCCGGAAGCGGCGCGCCCCGTAGGCCAGCGCGTCCGCCATCACCATCCGGCCTTCGGCATCGGTGTTGGCCACCTCGGCCGTGCGTCCGGCGTAGTGCCGCACCACGTCACCCGGCCGGTAGGACGAGCCCGACAGGTGGTTCTCCGCCGCGGGCACCAGCGCGGTGACCCGCACCGGCAGCCGCAGCTCGGCGATGGCCCGCGCCGCCGCGATCACGGCACCGCCACCAGCCATGTCGGTGCGCATCAGGTGCATGCCGTCGGCGGGCTTGACCGAGAGGCCACCGGTGTCGAACGTGATGCCCTTGCCGACCAGCAGCAGGTGCCGGACGGCACCACGTGGCCGGTAGGTGAGCTCGATCAGCCGCGGCGGGCTCACCGAACCGCCGCCGACCGCGAGCACGCCACCGAAACCCTGCGCGGCGAGCCACTGTTCGTCCCGCACCGCCGCGGTCAGCCCGGGTACAGCCCCCGCGATGCGGGCCGCCGTGTCGGCGAGCCACTCCGGGTTCTTCACGTTCGACGGCGTGTTGGCCAGATCGCGGGCCAGCGCCGAGGCGGCCGCGAGCACGCGGACACGCTCGACAACCCGCTCGTGCGCCGGGTCCGTGACCAGCCGCACCGTGCGCAGCACGGGCTTGGCAACGCCGGCACCGACCTTGAACCGGTACCCGCCGAGGAGGGCACCCATCGTGAACTCCGCGACCTGCGCGGCATCGGCGTCACCGAGCTCGACCTGCACCACCCTGGCGGTGTCCGCGGCCGCCCTGGCGAGTGCGGCACCCGCGCCGCGCCACTGCGCGGGCTCGCCCTCGCCGATCCCCACCTGCCAGCGGGTGTCGCCGTCGGCGACCCGCTCGACCTCTCCGGCCTTGCCGGAGCGCGGCGAGGCCCCGGCACCGGCGGTGACCACGACGGCCCCCTCGGCGCCGCGACGGCGCTCGCCGGTGACCTCGATGTCGATCAGCCGGCTGGGGACGGACGGCAGGGGAAAGCGCGCCATCTGGCGACCTCCTGGGGAACCTCGATGCTGCGGCCGCGCGTGACGTCAGCCGGTGACGACGGGAACGGAGCAGGTCAGCTGGTGGCCTCCTGCAGGGCAACCCCCAGGTCCTTGGCCTCTTCGGCCGTCAGCTCGACGACAAGTCGCCCACCGCCCTCGAGCGGAACGCGCATCACGAGGCCCCGCCCCTCCTTAGTCACCTCGAGGGGACCATCTCCGGTCCGGGGCTTCATGGCCGCCATAGCGTGCTCCCTCCGTCTCAACCGGCGCGCCCGGGTCGCGCTCCTCAAGCCAACCGGGTCAGGTCCATTCTCCCTCATCAGGATGGGGGCGCGAACGCCGGACCGATCTTTTCGTGTTTGCTTAGGTGCTGGTATCGCCCTTCACCCCCGATATTCCAGGAGGACCACCGGTGACCGAGGACGTGCTGCTCACCGCCGACGCCGATGGCGTGCGCACCGTGACGCTGAACCGCCCCGAGGCCTACAACTCGCTCACGGTCGAGCTGAAGGAGAGCCTGCTGACCGCGTTGCGGGAGGCATCGGCTGACCCGTCCGTGCGCGCGGTGGTGCTCACCGGCGCGGGCAAGGCGTTCTGCGCAGGCCAGGACCTCAAGCAGCACGTCGAGCTGCTGCAGGCCGGTGACCCGGCGCCGCTGCGGACGGTGCAGGACCACTACAACCCGATCGTGCGGGCCATCGTCGACACGCCGAAGCCGGTGATCGCCGCGGTCAACGGTCCCGCCGCGGGTGCGGGCGCGGCCTTCGCCTATGCCGCCGACCTGCGGATCGCCGGAGCCTCGGCGAACTTCCTGATGGCCTTCGCCAACGTCGGGCTCGGCCCGGACTCCGGCGCGTCGTGGACGTTGCAGCGGTTGGTCGGCTACGGCCGGGCCGCCGAGCTGATGCTGCTCGCGCGCAAGGTCGGCGCCGAGGAGGCGCTGTCGCTGGGCCTGGTCACCGAGGTCGTGCCGGACGAGGAGCTGGCCGGGCGGGCGCAGTCGCTCGCGGCGCGGCTCGCCTCCGGTCCGACGGTCACCTACGCCAAGATCAAGCAGGTGCTGACGGTGGCGGCGGAGAGCTCGCTCGAGGACGCGCTCGCCGCGGAGGACGCCGCGCAGACGGTGCTCGGCGGGACGGCCGACCACCGCGAGGCGGTCGAGGCGTTCGTCGCCAAGCGCACCCCGAACTTCCAGGGCAGGTAGGCGGGCGGGGCGGCTGCCCGGTGCCCTCACCCGGACGCGCGGAAGCAGCCCGCGAGGTGGTCGTCGACCATGCCGGTGGCCTGCATCAGCGCGTAGCAGGTGGTGGGGCCGACGAACGCGAACCCGCGCTTCTTCAGCGCCTTCGCCATGGCCGTCGACTCGGGCGTGATCGCGGGGACGTCGGCGAGGGTGCGCGGCCTGCGCCGCTCGCCGACGGGCGCGAACGACCACAGCAGCTCGTCGAGCGGCCGGTTCAGCGCCACCACCGCGCGCGCGTTGGTGATGGTGGCCAGGATCTTCGCCCGGTTGCGCACGATCGACGCGTCGCCCATCAGGCGTTCGACGTCGTCGTCGCCGAACTCGGCGACCTTCTCCGGAACGAACCCGGCGAACGCGGCGCGGAAGCCCTCGCGCTTGCGCAGGATCGTGATCCAGGACAGCCCCGACTGGAACGCCTCCAGGCACAGCCGCTCGTACAGCGCGTCGCGACCGCGCACCGGCCTGCCCCACTCCGTGTCGTGGTAGGCGGCGTAGTCGGGGGCCGTGTTGCCCCACGGGCAGCGCGGCACCCCGTCCGCGCCCAGCAGCTCCGTCATACCTGCCCCACCGTGTAGCCCTCCGCGAACCGCGCGAACCGCTTCAGCGAGTGCCGCACCCCGAGCAGGAACGCGGGCTTCACCACCGGCCAGCCCAGCTGCCCCGCAGGCCCGAGCGGCGGGTGCAGGCTCTCCGACCACACGAACGTCGACGCGTGGGCACCCTTGGCGTGCACGTGGAACGCCCCGGTGCCCTTCACGACTCCGCCGAGGTGGCGGACCGTGCACCGCACCGGCGGTTCCCAGCTGGTGATCTCCATCGGATCGGTGACGCCGACGCCGCGGATCCCGGTGAACGCGGTGAGCTTCGAGCCGACGCTGCGCCCGTCACCCTCGACGACCTCGACGTGCGTGCCCAGCATCCACTCGTGCTGGCGGTCCCAGTCGGTGAGCGCGAGCCACGTGGTGCCCGCGCTCGCCCCGACGTCCACGGACAGGACGATGTCGATCATCCCGAGGTCTGCCGTTCCGATTCGAGCTCGGCCACCCGGGCCCGCAGCTCGTCGATCTCGGTGCCCAGCCTGCGCATCACCCAGTCCACTTCGGACATCTTGTAGCCGCGGAGCACGAGCTGGAAGCGCACCTTCCGCACGTCCTCCCCGGTGATGTCGCGCAGGGGCAGGCGCGTCGGCGAGCTGCCCGGCGGCAGCGGCGCGAGCTCCTCGCCGCGGCCGAACACGACAGCGGCCAGCAGGAACACCACCGCGGCCACCAGCAGCATGATCACGAGATAGATCAGCGCGGTCGTCACATCAAAATCCTGACACACCGGCGCGCCGCGCGTCCGCCGAGCGGGCCTCGCGCATCGGCGGCCGGTCGGCGACGAGCACGTCGGTGACCCGCGGCACCCACGCCCCGGCCTCGGGCACGAACTGGGTGAGCTCGCCGGGGCCGCCCGCGTCGACGCCGCAGCGCGCCAGTGCCGTGCCGAGGATCTGCCTGGCCATCACCCCCAGCTGCTGCAGCGACCGGTTCCGGTGCTTGCGCACCCCGAGGTTGACCTGCGCAAGCCCGGCCATGCCGTAGCGGGCCTCGGCGTCGAGCAGCAGCCCGATCTCCACCCCGTACCCGGCTGCGAACGGCACCGATTCGAGGAACTCGCGCGTGGCCGCGTACTCGCCACCGAGCGGCTGGACGACCGCCGACAGCGCGGGGCGCAACGCGGACAGCACCGGGCGGGCCAGCAGCTCGGTGACCCGGCCGCCGCCGGTGCCCTCCTCGGCCGATTCGAGCCGCAGCGGACGCCGGTAGAAGCCCTTGACCAGGTGTACCCCCTCGGTCAGCAGCAGCGGCCCGAGCAGCGCGGGCACGAACCCCGGATCGGGGTCGACAAGGTCGGAGTCGAGGTACACGACGAGGTCGCCGCTGGTGGCGGCCAGCGAGCGCCACAGCACCTCGCCCTTGCCGGGCAGTGGTGCCAGCCCGGGCAGGACGTCCTCGCGGCGCACCACCCGCGCGCCCGCCCGCGCGGCGACCTCGATCGTGGCGTCGGTGGAGCCCGAGTCGACGACCACCAGCTCGTCGACCAGCGAGCCGAGCAACGGCCGCACCGAGGCGACGACGTCGCCGACGGTCTCCTCCTCGTCGAGCGCGGGCAGCACCACCGATACGGTGCGGCCCCGCTTCGCCCGTTCCAGGGCGACGGGGTCGAAGTCGGGTTCCTGCCACGTGGCTCGTGCGAACCAGCCGGTGTCCATGACCGCCGATCGTGCCATGCTGGAATCGACGACGAAGTGGAGGAACCGTGCTTTACCAGCTGATCCGTCTCGTGGCCGTACCGGTGCTGAAGGTGGTCTACCGGCCGGAGGTGCGCGGCGCGGACAGGGTCCCCGAGCACGGGCCGGTCATCCTCGCGCCGAACCACCGCGCGGCGGTCGACACCACCGTGCTGGCGCTGGTCAGCCCCCGCCGCGTCCGGTTCCTCGGCAAGGCGGAGTACTTCACGGGCAGGGGGTTGCGGGGCAGGCTGATGGCGGCGTTCCTCACCGCGCTCGGGTTCGTGCCGGTCGAGCGCGGCAACGCCAAGGCCGGGCTGGCGGCCCTGGAATCCGGTCGCAAGGTGCTCGAGGAGGGCGGCGTGTTCGGGATCTACCCGGAGGGCACCCGCTCGCTGGACGGCAGGCTGCACCGCGGCCACACCGGCGTGGGTTCGCTGGCGCTGGCGACGGGCGCGACGGTGGTGCCGGTCGCGCTCACCGGCACCGAGAAGCTGCTGCCGAAGGGCAAGCTGCTCCCCCGGCGGGCGAAGGTGGCGGTCGAGTTCGGCGAGCCGCTGGACTTCTCGCGCTACGACGGGCTGGAGTCCTCGCCCGCGATCCGCCGCGCCGTCACCGACGAGGTGATGTACGCCATCGCCGAGCTGTCCGGGCAGGAGTACGTGGACAAGTACCACAAGCGGCCCGAGGAGGCCGCCTGAGGCGTCACTGCCACTTCGCGACGTCCGGCGCCCGGTAGGTCGCGAACGCGTCCAGCAGCACCGACGGGTCGGGGTCGACGAACACCAGGTCGCGGTGCTGCGGCCGGAGGAACCCCTCGGTCACCATGTGGTCGATGAACTCCCAGAAGGGACGGTAGTAGCCGGCCACGTCGACCAGTCCGATCGGCTTGCCGTGCAGGCCGAGCTGGGCCCACGTCCACACCTCGGCCAGTTCCTCGAGCGTGCCCGCGCCGCCGGGCAGCGCCAGGAAACCGTCGGCCAGCTCGGCCATCTTCGCCTTGCGCCCGTGCATGCCGTCGGTCACGATCAGCTCGGCGAGGCCGTGGTGGGCGATCTCGACGGACTGGAGGTGTTCGGGGATCACGCCGATCACCTCACCGCCCGCGGCCAGCGCACCGTCGGCGACCGCGCCCATCAGCCCGACGCTGGCACCTCCGTAGACCAGGCCGATGCCGCGCTCGGCGAGCAGTTTGCCGAGCGCGGTGGCGGCGCCGGTGTACACCGGGTCTCCTCCGCCGGAGGAGCCGCAGAACACGCAGATCCGTTTCACTTAGTGGGTGTCCTCCCAGGCCTTGTAGGCCTCCTCGACCATCGCCACCGCCTCGTCGACGTCGTCGGTGAGGTGCAGCAGTGCCAGGTCCTTCTCGCCGATCTTGCCCTCGGCGTACACCGAGTCGCGGACCCAGTCGTACAGACCGCCCCAGTAGGACCGTCCGAACAGGACCACCGGGAACTTGGTGACCTTCTTGGTCTGCACCAGGGTGAGTGCCTCGAACAGCTCGTCCAGGGTGCCGAACCCGCCGGGCAGGCAGATGAACGCCTGGGCGTACTTGATGAACATGGTCTTGCGGGTGAAGAAGTACCGGAAGTTCACCCCGAGGTCGACCCACGGGTTCAGGCCCTGCTCGAACGGCAGCTCGATGCCCAGCCCGATCGACAGGCCACCGGCCTCCGACGCGCCGCGGTTGACGGCCTCCATGGCACCAGGACCGCCGCCGGTGATCACGGCGAACCCCGCGTCGGCGAGCCCCGCGCCGATCTTGCGGCCCAGCTCGTACTCGGGGTGGTCGCGCGGGGTGCGCGCGGATCCGAACACGGTGACCGCGCGCGGCACCTCGGCCAGCGCGCCGAACCCCTCGACGAACTCGGCCTGGATGCGCATGACCCGCCACGGGTCGGTGTGCACCCAGTCGCTGGGGCCACGCGAGTCGAGCAGGCGCTGGTCGGTGGTGGTCGGCTCGATGCGGCGCTCGCGCCGCAGCACGACCGGGCCCCGCTGCTTCTCCCGCGGGTGCTCGGGGTACCCGCCGGCGTCGTCCACTTCTTCCGCTGTCACCTCGTCGAGCTTACTGGGCCAGGAAGTTCCGCAGCACGCGCGTGACCTGGCGGATCTCGCTCGCCGCGACGTGCTCCTCGCGGGTGTGCGCGAGGGTGGGGTCGCCGGGGCCGAAGTTCACCGCGGCCATGCCGCGGGCGGCGAACCGGGCGACGTCGGTCCAGCCCAGTTTCGCGGCGGCGCGGCCACCCGCGGCCCGCACGAGCTCGGCCGCGGCGGGCGCGGTCAACCCGGGCGGCGCCGCCGGGGAGAGGTCCACAACGGACAGTTCGTAGCCGTCGAACACCTCGCGCACGTGCTTTTCCGCGTCCTCGGCGCTGCGGTCGGGCGCGAAGCGGAAGTTGACCGCGAGCACCGCGTCGTCGGGCACGACGTTGCCGGCCACCCCGCCGGAGACCCGCACCGCCTGCAGGCCCTCGCGGTAGGTGAGCCCGTCGATGTCCACCACGCGCGCGGAGTAGGCCTCCAGCCGCCGCAGCGGTTCACCGAGCGCGTGGATCGCGTTGACGCCCATCCACGCGCGGGCGGTGTGGGCGCGCTTGCCGGAGGTGCGCAGCTCGACCCGCATGGTGCCCTGGCAGCCCGCCTCGATCACCGCGTTGGAGGGTTCCCCGACGATCGCCAGGTCGCCGTCGAGCCATTCCGGCATCTCCCGTTCGATGCGCCCGAGGCCGTTGCGCACGGCCTCGACCTCCTCGCAGTCGTAGAAGACGAACGTCACGTCGTGCGCCGGGTCGGCGACGGTGGCCGCGAGGTGCAGGAACACCGCGTCGCCACCTTTCATGTCGACCGTGCCGAGCCCGTGCAGGACCTCGTCGTCGCCGGTGCCCTCCCGACGCACCGGCAGGTTGTCGTTGACCGGCACGGTGTCCAGGTGACCCGCGAGGACCACGCGCGACGGGCGGCCGAGGTCGGTGCGGGCCAGCACGGCGTCACCGTTGCGGACCACCTCGAGGTGCCCGGCCTGTTCGCGCAACGCGGTCTCGACCGCGTCCGCGACGGCGGCCTCCTCCCCGGACACGCTGGGGACGTCCACCAGCGCCGCGGTCAGGTCCACCGGATCGGCGTGCAGGTCGAGAGCGGTCATACCCCGACTCTAGAGGTGCCGTACGGTGAGCACGTGCGCACGTGGCAGCCCCTTCTCACTCTCGGCGCGCTGGCGCTCGTGCTGGCCGGGTGCTCCGGCGAAGCGGGACCGACCCCGAAGGGCGGCGGTGGTTCGGCCGACACGCCCTACGCCCTGTCGACCAAGCTCAACGCCCTCAGCGCGGACCAGTGCTACCGCCAGCCGGCCGGGTCGACGCCGCGCGGGTGCGGCAAGTACGTCACCGAGCTGGGCACCACCCCGGGCCTGGTTCGGCAGCTGGCGGGCGACAAGCACCCGGACCTGGTCGCGCTGTCCGGCGACCTGGACAAGGCGATCGGCGCCTACCGGGACAACCGGTGCGACACCGTCGCCGAGCCGGGCGATCCGTGCACCGCGGCGCTCACCGGGATCGCGACCAGTCTCGGCTCCATCAAGCACCTGGTGGACACCCAGCTCGTCAACGGCTGAGTTACCGTTGGGGCCGTGAGCGAGCAGACCCCGAATCCCGAGACCACCGGCGCGCACGGCATCGGCATCGCCACCGTCACCTCCGACGGGACCGTGCTGGACACCTGGTTCCCGCAGCCGAAGCTGAGCGAAGGCGGCACCGGCGGGACCGAGCGGCTCACCCGCGAGCAGGTCGGCGAGCTGCTGGGCGCGGAGGCCGCCGCGCTGCTCGGCACGGACGAGGCCCGGGGCGTCGAGGTGGTCGCGGTGCGCACCACGATCGGGACGCTCGCGCAGGCCCCGCGCGACGCGCACGACGTGTACCTGCGCCTGCACCTGCTGTCGCACCGGCTGGTGCAGCCGCACGGGCAGAACCTCGACGGCATCTTCGGTCTGCTGGCCAACGTCGTGTGGACCAACCACGGCCCGTGCCAGGTGGAGGGCTTCGAGCAGACCCGGCTGCGGCTGCGGGCGCGCGGCCCGGTCACCGTGTACAGCGTCGACAAGTTCCCGCGCATGGTCGATTACGTCGTGCCGTCCGGGGTCCGCATCGGCGACGCCGATCGCGTGCGCCTCGGTGCCCACCTGGCCGGCGGGACCACGGTCATGCACGAGGGCTTCGTGAACTTCAATGCAGGCACGCTGGGCGCGTCGATGGTCGAGGGCCGCATCTCGGCGGGCGTGGTCGTGGGTGACGGCACCGACGTCGGCGGCGGCGCGTCGATCATGGGCACGCTGTCCGGCGGCGGCAAGGAGGTCATCTCGCTGGGCGAGCGTTGCCTGATCGGCGCGAACGGCGGGGTCGGCATCTCGCTCGGTGACGACTCGGTCGTCGAGGCCGGCCTGTACGTCACGGCGGGCACCAAGGTCGTCGTCGACGGCAAGACGGTCAAGGCGCGTGAATTGTCCGGCATCTCCGGTGCGCTGTTCCGCCGCAACTCCGAGACCGGTTCGGTCGAGGCGGTGCAGCGGACGGGTGCGGGCATCGAGCTCAACGAGGCGCTCCACGCCAACTGACCCCGCCGGCGGCCCGGCTCACCTATCATCCGGTTGGTGAGCACCGCCAGGCAGGCGTCCCGTGTGACCCCGCGCGATCTCGGCCTGCCCGGCTCCCCGTTGTCCGTCGGCCCGCGCGACACGCCCGAGGCGGTGTTACGCGCCCGGGTCGACGCCCAGTTGCGCGCGCTGCTCGACGCCGAACCGGGTACCCGGTCCGGCGCGGATCCTGAGGACCTGCACCGGATGCGGGTGGCGGTGCGCAGGTTGCGCAGCGTGCTGCGGTTGTCCGGGTCCGCGGGCGACGAGGTGCGGGCCGAGCTGAAGTGGCTCGGCGGGGCGCTCGGCGAGGTGCGCGACTCCGACGCGCTGATCGCGCACCTGCGCGCGACGGTCGCCTCGTTCGACGAGGCCGACCGCTCCGCGGGCGATCGGTTGGTGGGCCTGTTCGTGGTCGACCGGGCGGGGGCGAAGCGGCGGCTGGACGAGTGCCTGGACAGCCCGCGGTACTCGGCGCTGCTGCGTTCGGCGGCGCGGCTGGTGCTGACTTCGGCGCCGGCGGCCGGTGAACCGGCGGCCGGGGTCGAGCCGGTGGACGTCGCCGCGGTGGTCCGCAAGCCGTACCGCAAGCTGGTCCGGGCGGCCGACCTGCCCGCCGAGCCGCGGGACGAGGAGCTGCACGCGTTGCGGATCGCGGGCAAGCGTTTGCGCTACGCCGCCGAGACCGCGCTGGCCGCGGCGCGGAAGAAGCAGCGGGCCCGGGTGAAATCCCTGATCAAGGCGACGCGCCGACTGCAGGACGTGCTCGGCGAGCACCAGGACGCGGTGGTCGCGGCGGCGCGGATGCGCGCCCTGCCCGCCGAGCACGCGGACATGGCGGACGTGGCGGACGTGGCGTTCGTGGCGGGCCGCATCGCCGAACGCGAGCACGCCCGGCGCACCGCGGCGCGCGAGGCGTGGCGGGAGGCAGTGTCGAAGGTGGACGCCGCGGCGGCGAAGCTGCCCCGCTGAGGGCGGCGGCCTGGGTGCCGCGGGCGCAAGGACCGCACCACGCCGGCGGCGACGGGCCCGGCGTGCACCCCGGCAGCGGGGCCACCAGCCTCGCGTTCCGAGGCCGCCCCTGCTCGCCAGCAGGGACAGCCACGCCGCACCATGAGAAGCGACGCACCCGGGCGCGGGGGCAGCCCGCGGACCGCGACCATTCCCGGCAGCGGCCCAGCGCACCACGGGCCCCTACGCCGGAGCAACCCAATCCGCCAGCGGCCATCCCCGGCAGCAGCGGCCCGCTGCACTACGGCCCCTCCGGAGAACGCCGCCTGGCAGCACTCCCGCGCCCTCCCGGCAACGACGCCCCCGCCGAGGGCGGACCACCCGGCCGCCAACCCCCAGCGACAACAGCCCCAGCCCGCCGCACCACGACTGCCACCACTCCACTGCCTCCCGGCAACGACGGCCCCGCCGAAGGCGGACCACCCGCCGCCATTCACCCAGCGGCAACAGCCCCGCCACCAGCCCGGCACAACCACGGCCGCCCCTCCGCCGCGACACACTCCACATCCCGCCGGCCGTGACCGCTCCCCCGACAGCAACGCCCCCGCCATCAGCCCCACGTCGCGACCGCCTCCGCAGCACGCCACATCCCAGCACCGCCTGGCAGGCACTCCCGCTCCCGCCAACAACGGCCCCAGCGCCGCATCACGGCCGCCACCCACCCCCGCTCCCTCCCGACACGAAGGTCCCCGCCGAGGGCGGACCACCCGGCCGCCAGCCGCCATCCCCCGGCAGCGCCGTCCCCGCACCACGGCCGCCCCCGCGTCCCCCGGCAGCAACGCCCCGCCATCAGCCCCACGTCGCGACCGCCTCCGCAGCACGCCACATCCCAGCACCGCCTGGCAGGCACACCCGCTCCCGCCAACAACGGCCCCGCGACCGGCCACCCGGCCGCCAACCCCCAGCGGCAACAGCCCCAGCGCCGCACCACGGCCGCCACCCACCCCCCACTCCCTCCCGACACGAAGGACCCCGCCGAGCGCAGACGACCCGGCCGGCAGCAACAGCCCCGTCACCAGCCCGGCAGCACCTCCTCCACCCCGCGACACCCCACCCGCGACGAGCCACCCGGTCGAGCGGTTTCGGCCTGACGCGAACCGCCCCCGCCCGCCGCGACCTACCGCACCAACTCGCCCACGTAGCCGTCCGGCCGGACGGTCACCGCCCGCGCGTTGTACGCCTTGAACGCGTGCCCCTCGACGTCGACGACGTGGTTGCCCGTCGACGTCTCGCCGGGGCGGAGCACGGCGTACGTGTGCGCCGCGGTGACGTCGGTGGGCTCGAACAGCAGCGTCGTCGCGTGGGGGCCGCGGAACAGGTCGAACAGGCGCACCTGCGACCCGTCCGCCCGGACGAGCGGCGCGTCCGGCGCCCGGTCGCCCACCGCGAGCCCCGGCTCCGGGGTGGTGCGGTAGCTGATCCCGAGCTGCTGCGTCTCCTCCCCGCGCTCGTAGGCACGCTCGTCGCCGTCGGTGTAGCGCCGCAGCAGCTCCGTCGACAGGCCGAGCACCTGCCGCGCCACCTCGCGGCGCTCGGTCTCGTAGCTGTCCAGCACCTCGGGCGAACCCTCGGCGAGCTTCCACCCCAGGTTGTAGGCGTCCTGCACCCCGGTGTTGAGCCCCTGGCCGCCGGTCGGCGGGTGTACGTGCGCCGCATCGCCCGCGAGGAACACCCGGCCCTCGCGGAAGCGCGCCGCCAGCCGCACGTTCGGCCGCCACACCGTGGACCACGTCATCCGCCCCAGCCGCACCGGCGCCCCAAGCGCATCCAAAGTGGACTGCAGGGTCGCGACCGACGGTTCGACGTCCTCCTCCCCCAGCGGCGCTCCGAACTGGAACAACCCCTGCCCGGGCAGCGGCGTCATCATCACCCCGTTCATCGGCTCGCCCGCGCGGGTGAACACGTAACCGAACTCCGAGTCGAGATCGGCCTCGACGTCCCCCAGCAGCATCCGGATCGACTCGTCCGTCACGCCCTCGAACTCGATCCCCAGCGCCTTGCGCACGAAGCTGCGGCCGCCGTCGGCGCCCACCAGGTAGTCCGCGCGCACCGTCTCGCCCGTGGACAGCTCCGCGGTGACCCCCTCGGCGTCCTGCGTGAACCCGACCAACGCGGTCGCGAGCTCGACCCGTACACCGAAGTCGGCCAGCCGGTCGCGCAGGATCGCCTCGGTCTGCGCCTGCCCGAGCATCGCCGGGCCCGGATACGGCACCCCGGGTGTCGGCCCCTGCCGCGTCGCCATCGGGCGCTCCTGCACGCACTCGCCGTCCACGTGCACGCGCAGCGTCAGCGACTGCCTGCCCACGGCGAGCACCTCATCGATCACCCCGAGGTCGTCGAAGACCTCCAACGTCCGCGGCTGCAACCCGTCCCCGCGCGAACCCGGGAAGAACTCGGTCGCCTTGTCGACAATCCGCACGACGATCCCGCGGCGGGCGAGATCGATGGCCAACGTCAGTCCGGTCGGGCCCGCTCCCGCGATCAGCACCATCATTCTGAATCTCCATTCACTGAACTTAGATTCATAATGGACCTTGCTAGCGTTCGGCGTCAAGGAGGTGCCGTGAAGCGCAAGGAGAAGGCGGCCGAGACCGAGGCCGCGTTGAAGGCCGCCGCCCAGCGGTTGTTCGCCACCCGCGGCTACCTGAACACCAAGATCACCGACATCACCGCCGAAGCGGGCCGCGCCGCGGGGTCGTTCTACAACCACTTCGCGAGCAAGGAGGAACTGCTCGAGTCACTGATGGCCGACCTGGAGAAGGCCGGTGACGAGGGCGCGGTGCAGTCGGGGCACAGCCCGGACTTCAGCGACCCGGCGGCCGTCCGGTTCCACGTCGTGGCGTACTGGAACTTCTACCGGGAACACACGGCCACGTTGCGCGCCCTGCGTCAGGCGGCACTGGTCAACGAGGACTTCGCGCGCAAGCTCAGCGAGTTCACCCGCGCGCAGAACGAGGAGATCACCGACCACGTCGACTACGTGACGAGGGCGGGTCTCACGCTGCCCGGCTCACCGCTCGCGAGCCTGACCCTGATGAACGCCGCCGTCGACGACTTCCTGCAGAAGTGGCACGACGGAGCGACGGACCTGTCCGAGGAGGACGCGATCGATGCCCTCACCCGGTTCGTCTACCGCGGCCTCACCGGCCGCGACTACTGAGCAATCCGGGCGGGGTCAGTGGGCCAGCCGCTCGGCGGCTGCCTCGATGCGCTCGTCGGTGGCGGTCAGCGCTACGCGCACGTGCTCACCGCCGTGCGGGCCGTAGAAGGTGCCGGGCGCGACGAGGATGCCGCGCTCGGAAAGCCACCGAACCGTCTGCCAGGAGTCCTCGCCACGGGTGGCCCACAGGTAGAGCCCGGCCTCCGAGTGGTCGATGCGGAAACCGTTGTCCTGCAGCGCCTTCTGCAGGACGACACGCCGCCGCGCGTAGCGGCCGCGCTGCGCCTCCAGCGCCGCGTCGTCGGCCAGCGCGGCGGTCATCGCCTGCTGCACCGGGCGCGGAACGATCATCCCGGCGTGTTTGCGCACCGCGAGCAGCCCGGCGACCAGCTCCGGGTCACCGGTCACGAACCCGGCCCGGTAGCTGGCCAGGTTGGCCGACTTCGACAGCGAGTGCACGGCCAGCAGGTTGTCGTGCCTGCCGCCGCTCACCGACGGGTGCAGGATCGACACCGGCTCGGCGTCCCAGCCGAGCGCCAGGTAGCACTCGTCGGAGACCACGATGACGTCGTGCTCGCGCGCCCACTCGACGATGCCGCGCAGCGCGTCGGCTCCGAGCACACGACCGGTCGGGTTGGACGGCGAGTTCAGCCACAGCAGCGCGGGCGGTGCCGCGAGGCCGCGCGGATCGTCACGGCGCACCACCGAGGCCCCCGCGAGCAGCGCGCCGACCTCGTAGGTCGGGTACGCCAGCTCGGGGATCGCGACGGTGTCGCCCGGCTCGGCGCCGAGCAGCCGCGGCAGCCAGGCGACGAGCTCCTTCGAACCGATGGTGGGCAGCACGGCCGCGGGGTCGATGCCCGCGATCCCGTGCCGTCGGTTCAGCGCGTCGACCGCGGCCGTCCGCAGCTCCGGCGTGCCGTGGGTGGTCGGGTACCCGGGGATCTCCGAGACCGACGCCAGCGCGGCGCGGATGGACTCGGGCACCGGGTCGACCGGGGTGCCGACCGACAGGTCGACGAGGCCGCCGGGGTGGGACTTCGCCCGCGCCGTGGACTCGGCGAGCGAGTCCCACGGGAAGTCGGGCAGGTCGGTGCCGCCGCGTTTCATTCGCCTTGCGGGGGCAGGTCCTTGATCCACTGCGGATCGTTGCTGGTCTTGCCGACCTTCGAGGCGCCGCCGGGCGAACCGAGACTGTCGAAGAAGTCGACGTTGGCCTTGGTGTAGTCGGCCCACTCGTCCGGGACGTCGTCCTCGTAGTAGATGGCCTCGACCGGGCACACCGGCTCACAGGCACCGCAGTCCACGCACTCGTCGGGGTGGATGTAGAGCATGCGGTCGCCCTCGTAAATGCAGTCGACGGGGCATTCGTCGATGCACGCCTTGTCGAGCACGTCGACGCAGGGCTCGGCAATCACGTACGTCACTGCGATCTCCAGCTAGGTCCATGGATCCAGTACCAAGTCTGGACATTACGCGCCGATGCGGGGACCTTCCAAAGTAAGGCCACCCTTAATCGGACTTCCCGCGCGCACAATGTGAACCGTGAACGTCTTCGAAACGCTCGAGCTGCGCTGTGCCGACGCCTGGCAGCCCGTCACGCTGGACAAGATCGGTGACTGGCGGCTTCGCGCCGCGGACGGCTTCACCGGGAGGGCCAACAGCGCGCTCGCCGTCGGCGATCCCGGGGTGCCGGTGACCGACGCTCTGCGGGCCGTTTGTGACTTCGCCCACGCCCACCGGATCCCGGCCGTGGTGCAGGCCGTGAACGACAGCGACACCGAGCGCGCGGTGGCCGCGGCGGGCTGGGTGCCGAACTCCGGGCACGCCGCTGGTCACCTCGTGTCGGTGCTCACCGGACCGCTCGGCGCGGGTGCCGAGGACGTGCCCGTGCTCACCGAACCGACCGCGGACTGGTGGGAGCTCACCGTGGGGCGGCCGGAGCCGACCGCGGCGGAGCGGCACGTGCTCACCACGGGTGAGATCGGTTACGCCTTCGCGGACGTGATGGGCATCACCGCGGGCGCGGTGCGCGCGGCCGTCGTCGACGACGTCCTGCACATCGCACGCCTGGCGGTCCGGCCGGAGTACCGGCGGCGCGGACTGGCGACGGCGCTGATGGCCGCCTGCGGTCCGTGGGCCGCGGCCCGGGGCGCGACGCGCACCGTGCTGCAGGTGGCCGTGGACAACCCCGGCGCGCTGGCGTTGTACGACGAGCTCGGGTTCACCGAGCACCACCGGTACCGCTACTGGGTCCCGGCCGAGCCGGCGTGCGAGGATCGGCCGCTGTGAAGGTTGTCGTACTTGTCGGCGGAGTGGGTGGCGCCCGCTTCCTGCTCGGAGTCAAAGCCGCGCTGGGTCTGCCCCCGATCGGCCCGGGGGACTCCCCCCACGAGGTGACGGCGCTGGTCAACACCGGCGACGACGTGTGGATGCACGGTCTGCGGATCAGCCCGGACCTGGACACCTGCATGTACACGCTGGGCGGTGGCATCGACGCCGAGCGCGGGTGGGGTCACCAGGGCGAGACGTGGACGGTCAAGGAGGAGCTGGCCGCCTACGGCGCCGAGCCGACCTGGTTCGGTCTCGGTGACAAGGACATCGCCACCCACCTCATCCGCACCCGCATGCTGCGCGCGGGCTATCCGCTGTCGGCGGTCACCGAGGCGCTGTGCGACCGGTGGCGGCCCGGAGTGCGGCTGCTGCCGATGAGCGACGACCGGGTCGAGACCCACGTGGTGATCGACGACCCGGACGACGCGGGCAACCGCAAGGCCATCCACTTCCAGGAGTGGTGGGTGCGGTACCGGGCCCAGCCTGTCGCGCACTCGATCGTGCCCGTCGGCGTCGAGGAGGCCAAGCCCGCGCCGGGCGTGCTGGACGCGATCGCGGAGGCCGACGCCGTGCTGCTGGCACCGTCCAACCCGGTCGTGTCGATCGGCACCGTGCTGTCCGTGGCCGGGGTGAAGGACGCGCTGCGCAAGACCGACGCCGGTGTCGTCGGGGTGTCGCCGATCATCGCGGGCAAACCGGTGCGCGGCATGGCCGACGCGTGCCTGTCCGCGATCGGCGTGGAGACCTCGGCCGAGGCGGTCGGCGCCCACTACGGGTCGCGGCAGACCTCGGAGGACGGACTGCTCGACGGCTGGCTGGTTGCCGAGGGCGAGACCGTGCACGTTCCGGGCGTCGCGGTGCGCGCGGTGCCACTACTGATGTCCGATGTGGACGCCACGGCCGAGATGGCCCGCGCCGCACTGGAGCTCGCGGGAGCCGACGTTGTCTGACCACTCCGCACTGCGCGTGGAGGTCCTGCCGGTCGAGGGCCTGCCGGAGTTCCGGCCGGGCGACGACCTGACCGGGGCGATCGCGACGGCCGCGCCCTGGCTGCGTTCCGGGGACGTCGTGGTGGTCACCAGCAAGGTGCTGTCCAAGATCGAGGGACGGCTCGTGCGCGTCCCCGCGGACCCGGAGCAGCGCGATGCGGCCCGGCGCGAGCTGGTGCTGCAGGAGTCGGTGCGCGTGCTGGCCCGGTTCAACCGGACCCTGATCACGCAGAACCGCATCGGGGTCGTGCAGGCAGCGTCCGGAGTGGACGCATCCAATGTGTCCGGTGACGAGATCGCGTTGCTGCCGGCCGATCCGGACGCCTCCGCGCTCGCGCTGCGCAACGGGCTGCGCGAGCGGCTTGGCGTCGAGGTCGCCGTCGTCGTCACCGACACGATGGGCCGCGCGTGGCGCGTCGGGCAGACCGACAACGCGATCGGCTCCAGCGGACTGGCCGTGCTGCACTCCTACGAGGGCGAGGTCGACGCGCAGGGCAACGAGCTGCTGGTCACCGAGATCGCGGTGGCGGACGAGATCGCCGCGGCCGCGGACCTGGTCAAGGGCAAGCTCACCGCCACGCCGGTCGCCGTGGTGCGCGGGTTGCGCCCGGTCGACGACGGGTCGACGGCGCGGAAGCTGGTCCGCCCGTCGGAGGACGACATGTTCTCCCTCGGCACACGCGAGGCCATCGCGCGGGGCCGCCGCGAGGCGGTACTGGTGCGCCGTTCGGTGCGGTCGTTCACCGGCGAGCCGGTGGATCCGGACGCGCTGCGCCGCGCCGTCGCCGCGGGCCTCACCGCGCCGGCGCCGCACCACACCCGCCCGGTGCGGTTCGTGTGGCTGCGCGACCGGGCGCTGCGGACGAAACTGCTGGAGGCGATGCGCGCGGTGTGGCGGGCCGACCTCGCCGGTGACGAGTTCACCGCTGAGCAGATCGCGAAGCGCACCGCGCGCGGGGACCTCCTGTTCGATGCGCCGGAGGTGGTGATCCCGTTCCTGGTGCCCGATGGCGCGCACACCTACCCCGACGAGCGGCGCAACGACTGCGAACGGACGATGTTCACGGTCGCGGGTGGCGCGGCGGTGCAGGGGTTCCTGGTCGCGCTGGCGGCCGAGGAGCTGGGGTCGTGCTGGATCGGGTCGACGATCTTCGCGGCCGACGTGGTGCGCGAGGTGCTGGGCCTGGAGCAGTCGTGGCAACCGCTGGGCGCGGTTGCGATCGGGCACCCGGCCACGCCACCCGCGCCGCGGGAACCGTCGACGGAAGGGCTGGTCGAACTGTGAGCGCGCACGTGGACGCGGTCGAGACGCTGGAGAAGTGGCAGCCGGACACGCCGGGGCAGGAGGCGCTGCGGCAGGCGTTCCTCGGGTTCCTCGCCGCGCGGGACGACGCGTGCGAGCGGTTGTGTGCCGCCGGTCACCTCACCGCGTCCGCGGTGGTGCTGGACGCGGCCAGGGAGCGGGTGCTGCTGACGCTGCACCCCCGGGTCGGGCGCTGGCTGCAGCTGGGCGGGCACTGCGAGCCGGGCGACGCGTCGCTGTCCGCGGCCGCGCTGCGGGAGGCCACCGAGGAGTCCGGGATGAGCGGACTGACGATCTCCGTCGAGCCGGTGCACCTCGACGTGCACCCCATCACGTGCTCGCTCGGGGTGCCGACGAGGCACTTCGACGTACGGTTCGTGGTGGTCGCGCCGGACGGTGCCGAGCCGGTGCGCAGCGACGAGTCCGACGACCTGCGCTGGTGGCCGCTCGGCGCGCTACCGCCCGGTTCGGAGGACCTGACCGAGCTGATCGCGGCGGCGTGCGCGTGATCGTCGAGGTCGACCCGTCGTCACCGGTGCCACCCTACGAGCAGGTGCGCTCGGGGCTGGCGCGCCGGATCAACGACGGCACGCTCGCGGTCGGGACGAAGCTGCCGACGGTGCGCGGGCTGGCCGGGGAGCTGGGCATCGCGCCGAACACGATCGCGCGCGCCTACCGGGAGCTGGAGGAGGCCGGCCTGATCGAGACCCGCGGCCGGGCGGGCTCGTTCGTGGCCGCCGCCGGGGACGAATCGCTGGCCCGGGCGCGGGAGGCCGCCGACACGTACGCGGCGGTGATCCGCGCGCTCGGCGTCCCGGACGACGAGGCACTGCGCATCGTGCGCGCCGCGCTCCAGCGCTGAGCCGTCAGATCGCGCGGTAGTCGCGCGGGGAGAACCTCGGCCCGAACCGCGGCCGCGAGAACCCCGCTGCTTCCAGGTACCGCACCGCGCGTTGCCGCTGCGGCGCGTAGGGTGCCAGCACCTCCGCCATGCCCTCGTCGTCGAGCGGCTCGCCGAGCAGGGCGTACCCCACCACCGCCGGGATGTGGAAATCGCCGAAGCTGACCGCATCCGGATCGCCCCACGCGCGCTGCGCGATCTCCGATGCGGTCCACACCCCGATGCCCGGCACCTTCCGCAGCCACGCCCGCCCCTCGGCGCCACGCAACCGAGCCGCCTTCTCCAGGCGGTGCGCCACCTGCGCGGCGTGGATCAACGCCTTGCGCCTGCTGAGGTCCACACCGGCCCGGTGCCACGTCCAGTCCGGAATGGACATGATCGCGCGCGGCGTGGGCGGCACCCGCAGACCCGCGGGCGCCGGTCCGGGTGCCGGTTCGCCGAACCACCGGCACAGCTCACGCCACGACCGGCGCGCCTCGTAACCGGTGACCTTCTGCTCCAGCACCGCGGGCACCAGCGCGTCCCACACCCGCCCGGTGGAACCCAGCCGCAGCCCCGGCATCCGGCGCCGCACCTGCGCGATCCGGTCGTGGTGCGAGACGAACCCGCTGTCGTCGTCGTCCGCGCCGACCAGCGCGGGCACGCCGTCGAGCAGCCGGTCGGCACCCGGGCCCCACGCCGCGGCCTCGATGTCCCCGTCCGGGCAGCGGCGCAGCGCGAGCGTGCCCGGCCCGCCCGCGGTGTTGCCGGTGAGCCAGGTACGCCCGTAGTCGTCCACCCGCAGGCACGGATCGCCCTTGCCGCGACGCAACGGCCGGAGGACCGCGTCGAGGTCGAGGGGAAACGGCGGGCGGTACCGCATCAGGCGTCGCTGGAGAACCGGATCGATCCGTCGGCCAGCGTCACGTCCGGCCACACCCGGGCACCGTCGAGCAGCTCGCAGCCCGCACCGACGCTCGCGCCGTCACCGAGGACGACGCCCTTGAGCACCGCGCCCTTGCCGACGCGGGCACCGGCACCCAGCACGGAGTTCTCCACAACGGCATTCTCCGCCACGGTCACCCCGTCGAACAGCACCGCCCCGTCGACGCGCGCCCCGGAGGCCACGCGCGAGCCCGCGCCGACCGTGGACCCGCCGGTGACGGTGGCGTCCGCGGCGACCTCGGCGCCCTCCAGCACCAGCGCCTCCCCCTTCGGTCCGGGCAGGGCCGATGTCGGGGCCAGGCCGCGCACCAGGTCGGCGCTGCCGCGGACGAACGCCTCCGGCGTACCGACGTCGAGCCAGTACGACGCGTCGACGAAGCCGTGCAGGTGGGCGCCCGCCGTCAGCAGGCCGGGGAACGTCTCCCGCTCGACCGACACGCGGCGGCCGGCCGGGATCGACTCCAGGACGTCGCGGCGGAACACGTAGCAGCCCGCGTTGATCTGGTCGGTGGGCGGGTTCGGGGTCTTCTCCAGGAACGCGGTGACCCTGCCGTCGGGGTCGGTGGGCACCGATCCGAAGCGGCTCGGGTCCTCGACGCGCTGCAGGTGCAAGGTGACGTCGGCGTTCGCGTCCCGGTGGCTCCGGACCAGCGCGCGCAGGTCGGCGCCGGAGAGGATGTCGCCGTTGAAGATCACGGCGTGGTCGGCGCGCAGGCGGTCCGCGACGTTGCGGATGGCGCCGCCGGTGTCCAGCGGCTGCTCCTCCACCACGTACTCCAGCTCCAGGCCGAGTGCCGCGCCGTCGCCGAAGTGGTCCTCGAACACCTCGGCGCGGTAGGACGTGCCGAGCACGACGTGCCCGATGCCGGCAGCCCGGATGCGGGAGAGCAGGTGGGTCAGGAACGGCACGCCCGCGGTGGGCAGCATCGGTTTCGGGGCGGACAGGGTCAACGGCCGCAGCCGGGTGCCCTTGCCACCCACGAGCACCACGGCATCGACGTCCAGTTCCGATGTCACGTGAAGATCCTTCCCTCAATCACGCACCAGCGGGCGACAGGCCGCGGGAAACGATGACGGCGACGGCCCGGAGGGCCTACCCTAGACAGCACACGCCGGGCCCCGTGCGGAGAGGGCCTTACGTCGAGTGGGGAGGCCGAGGGGATGGACCCCCGCGATCGAGCGGACGCTCTGCTGGCCAGGGCGCAGTCCCGGGGTGCCTTCGTGGTGACGCCGGACGCAGCGGTGTCACCGATGGACGCGTCGAGCACGCAGCAGATCCCCCGGTCCGTCGTCGACGAGATCGACGCGGACGACCCGGACAGCACGGCCGTCGTGCCCGCGTCGGTGATCGAATCGGTGCAGGGCAGCCTCGACGCCGCCGACGCGGCGGCTGCCGCCG
>Ga0164243_10000840_pt1 | contig 53583 bp, 50 predicted proteins | sample OricompcompostOP_FD_108781 | JGI IMG/M metagenome (GOLD analysis project Ga0164243, IMG submission 108781) | Organic Plus compost microbial communities from Emeryville, California, USA - Original compost - Organic plus compost (OP) | ecosystem: Engineered > Solid waste > Mixed feedstock >... | reverse complement strand
TCGGCGCCGGCGAGACCGCGGACTACATCGACTCGGGCATCTGGTCGAGCAAGGCGATCAAGGAGGCCCGTCGCGTCGGTGCCGTGCACGTCGCGGGGACCAGCGGTCCGGACTACAAGGCGACGCCGAGCGAGCTCGCGTTCTCGAGCGAGCCACGCTACGTCCACTACACCAGCAACGAGACGATCTACGGCACGCAGTGGAAGCAGCCGCCGACCGGTGCCCCTGCCCCGCTCGTCTGCGACGCGTCGAGCGACATCTTCAGCCGACCGCTCGAGCTCGCGCACCACGCGCTGATCTACGCGGGCGCGCAGAAGAACCTCGGGCCATCGGGGATCTCGCTGGTGATCGCGCGCCGGGACTTCGTCGAGACCGCGCGCACCGACCTCCCTCCCCTCGCGCAGTACCGGACGTACGTCGCCGAGCGCTCGATGCACAACACGCCCAACACGTTCGGCGTGTACGTGCTCGCCGAGGTGGTCGCGTGGATCCGCGACCAGGGCGGCCTCGCCGCGATGGCGGAGCGCAACGAGCGCAAGGCGCGCGTGCTCTACGACTTCCTCGACCAGAGCAAGGTCTGGCGCGGCCACGCCGAGCCCGGCAGCCGGTCGCTGATGAACGTCACGTTCCGCGGCGCGACCACCGAGCTCGAGGAGACGCTGCTCGCGCGCGCCGAGGAGCGCGGGCTCTCGGGCCTGCGCGGTCACCGCTCCGTCGGCGGGCTGCGCGCGAGCATCTACAACGCGTTCCCCGAGGACGGGGTGCGCCGGCTCGTCGAGCTGCTCGACGAGGTCGAGCGCGGCCGCTAGCGGCTCGGGGTCAGCACGTCGGGCAGCTGGAGCCTGCTGCCAGCGGCAGGATCACGAGCGCGCCGTCCGCGGCGACCGCCGTGCTCGCGAGATCGCGCACGCGGAGCTCGCCGGAGTACGTGAGCGCGAGCGCGAGCCTTGTCGCGAGCGCGTCGATCGCCATGCCCGAGAGCGCGAGCTCGACGTCGCCGCTGCCGCCGAGCAGCTCGGTGCGGAGCCGCGCGCCTTGGGCGGAGAGCAGCACCACGAACCCGTCACTTCCGCCCTCGCTCTGCACGGGCTCGTCCACGATCGTCGCGGCTCCCACGACGCGGCCGGCGACCGCGATCTGGTCGGCCCCGACGGCCACGGCCCCGATCACGCCGTCGTCGCCGGCGCCGCCGATCGTCGCCATCCACTCGGTCGCGCCGGTCGCGCCGTCGAACCGGATCACGTAGACGTCGTCCATGCCCGCGCTCGTGCGCGACGTGCCGTCGAGCGAGAGGGTCCCGATGAACGTCCCGGCCGCGACGCAGTCCCCGTCGGGCAGCACCTCGACGATGCTGCCGGTCGCACCCGAGCCGAACGTGCGCGCCCACTGGTACCCGAGCTGTGCGTCGTAGCAGGCGACGAACACCGTGGAGCCGCTCGCCGTCACGGGCCCGCCGCCGAGGTCGGTCGTCGCGTTGAACCGCCCTGTGATGCACGCGCCCCCGTCGGGCCGCAGCGCCGCGTCATTCACGTACACGTCGGAGCTGCCGTTGAACGACCGGGCGACGACGTCGCTGCCGTCCGGTGCCATCGCGGCGAGGTAGCCGTTGTCGGCGCCGCCGGTCGCAGGCAAGCCGCCCGCCCCGAGGTCCATGGTGCCCGCGTACAGGCCGCCGATCACGAGCCGGTCCGCGGTAGTCTCGAGCGCGCGCAGCTGGACGTTACTGCTGCCGCCCCAGTTGGGCTCCGCGGCGAAGTGGCCGTCGCCGTCGTAGCGAACGACGAGCGCGTTCTGGCCGCTGCCCGCGCTCGGCGAGCCGATGCGCGTGGCGGTGCCCCCGAAATAGCCTCCGGCGGCCACGGTGTCTCCGATCCAGCCGACGTTCATCCCCACCGCGATCGTCGTCGCGCCGACGTGATCGAGCCAGCGCACGGCACCGTCCGGCTCCACGACCGCCGCCAGCATGTCGCGCTGGCTCGCCGCCGTGGTCGCGACGCGCCCCCCCGACCTCGATCGTGGTCTCGAAGTCGCCGACCACGGCGAGCGCGCCCGAGGGATGGAACGCGAGGTCCGAGAACCCGTCGTCCCCCGGACCGGTGCCGGTGATCAGGATCGCCGGCGCGGGCGCCGCTGCGTCGCCGTGGCCATCGCCGTGGCCATCGTCGTGGTCGTCGAACGCGACCCGTCCGCACCCGACGCAGACGAGGACCGGGACCAGCAGGCGCACACGTCGAGCGTAACGCATTCACGCGAGCGCCGCGCGCACCCGCTCCGCGAACCACGTGTAGCGGCGCTTGGCCTCGGCGTTGCGCACGGCCATCGCGATCGCTCGCCGCGTCCCGACGAGGCACACCAGCTTCTTGCCGCGGGTCACCGCCGTGTACAGGAGGCTCCGCTGCAGCATCATGAAGTGCTGGGTCGCGATCGGGATCACGATCGCCGGGTACTCCGAGCCCTGGCTCTTGTGCACGCTGACGGCGTAGGCGTGGACGAGCTGGTCGAGCTCGTTGCGCTCGTACGTCACGAACCGGCCGTCGAACTCGACGGTGACCGTGTTCTCGGGGTCGATCGCGGCGATCACGCCGATGTCGCCGTTGAACACGTTGCGGTCGTAGTCGTTGCGGAGCTGCATGACCTTGTCGCCACGCCGGAACACGCGCTCGCCGCGCGCCAGCTCGGTGTCCCCGCGTGACGGGTTGAGCCGGTCCTGCAGGGCGCGGTTGAGCGCCGCGGTGCCGAGCTCGCCGCGGTGCATCGGCGCGAGCACCTGGACCTCGGTGATCGGGTCGAACCCGAACCGGGTCGGGATGCGCTCGGCGACGAGGTCGACGATCGTCGCGCGCGCCGCCTCGGGATCTTCGCGATTGATGAAGTAGAAGTCGGCCTGCGCGCCGGCCGCCGACTCGAGGTCGGGCAGCTCGCCGCTGTTGATCCGGTGCGCGGACACGACGATCTTGCTCTGCGCCGCCTGGCGGAAGATCTCGGTCAGCCGGATCACCGTCGCCGCCTGCGAGTCGATGACGTCGGCGAGCACCGCGCCGGGCCCCACCGAGGGCAGCTGGTCGACGTCGCCGACGAGCACGAGCTGCGAGCTCGGTCGCAGCGCCGCGAGCACGGCGTGGAACAGCGGCGCGTCGACCATCGAGGCCTCGTCGACCACGAGCATGTCGACGTCGAGCGGGTTCGACGGCCCGCGCTGGAACCCGCCCTCGTGCGGCTGGTACTCGAGCAGTCGGTGGATCGTCATCGCCTCGGCCGCCGTCGCCTCGCCGAGGCGCTTGGCCGCCCGGCCGGTCGGGGCGGAGAGCGCGACGCGGCGGTGCTCGAGCTTGGCGAGGTGGACGATCGCCTTGACGATCGTCGTCTTGCCGACGCCCGGACCGCCGGTGATCACGACGCACTTGTCGGTCAGCGCGGCCTCGACCGCGCGCCGCTGCTGGCGGGCGAGCTGGAGGTTCGTCACCGCCTCGAACGCGTGGATCGCCGCGCCGAGATCGAGCCCGAGCCCCTTCGCCGGGGTCCGCACGAGCTCGGCGATCAGGTTCGCGGCCTCGACCTCGGCGGAGAACGCCCACGGCAGCTCGGTGCACGGGCCGCGGTGCCCCAGCGTCTCGCGGATCACGTGCCCCCGCTGCTCGAGCGCGGCGAGCCGCGGGACGATCGCCGTGCGCGCGGCGTCGGGGATCGCGGTCCGATCCGGGGCGAGCCCGAGGAGCGCGGCCGCCGCGGCGATCAGCTCGTCGTCGGGCACGTGCATGTGGCCGTCCTCGTTCGCCGTCTCGAGCGCGTGGAGGAGCCCGGCCTCGAGCCGCTCCGGGGCGTCGCGCGCGATGCCGAGCTTGGCGGCGATCGCGTCGGCGGTGCGAAAGCCGATGCCCCACACCTCGTGCGCGAGCCGGTACGGGTTCGCCCGCACGATGTTGATCGCGTCCTTGCCGTACTTCTTGACGATGCGCGCCGCGTACGCCGCCGTCACGCCGTGCCCCTGCAGGAACACCATCACGTCCTGCACGTGGCGCTGCGCCGCGAACGCCTCCGCGAGCTTCGCCGCCCGGCTCGCGCCGATGCCCGGCACCTCGGTCAGCCGCTCGGGCTTGCGATCGATCACCTCGAGCGTCTCCATCCCGAACGCGGCGACGAGGCGCTTCGCGAGCTCCGCGCCGATGCCCGGGATCAGCCCGGAGCCGAGGAACTTCTCGATGCCGACGAGCGTCTCGGGCGAGCGCAGCTGGTACGTGGCGACCCGGAACTGCCGGCCCCACTTGCGGTCCATGACCCACTGACCACGCAGCCGCAAGGGCAGCCCCTCGCTGACCCCGACGAGCTCGCCGATGATCGTGACCTGCTCGTGGGCCGGGGTCTCGAACCGGGCGACGGTGAAGCTCGACTCCTCGTCCCGGAACACGAATCTCCCGATCGTGCCGTCGAGCGTGGTCTCGGGAGCTTCACCCGCCATGCGAGCGGCTACCCTAGCACCGGGCCCTGATGCGAGCGCCCCTCGACGCCACGCTCGCACGCCGAGCGCTCGCGCGCGTTCGGCCTCTGGCGCGTGCCGCCTCGCGCCTCGTGTCGAGGATGATCACGAGCCGTCGTGGCGCGTTCGTCGCACCGTGACGATCCATGTTCTTCCCGATCCACGACCGGAACCCGCGGCGCAAGAAGCCGGTCATCACGATCCTCCTGATCGCGAGCATGGTGCTCGTGTGGCTCGTCGTGCAGGGGGCGGGCACCGGGTTCCCGATGGCGCGCTCGGTCTGCGACCTCGGCATGATCCCCGGCGAGCTCACCGGCCGCGCGATCGGCGAGGTCATCCCGCTCGACCAGCGCTACGCGTGCGTCGTCGACCCGAACCCCGCCTGGTACACCGTCCTGACCTCGATGTTCCTGCACGGTGGCTGGCTCCACCTGATCGGGAACCTGTGGTTCCTGTGGCTGTTCGGCGACAACGTCGAGGACGCGTTCGGCCACGTCGGGTACGCGGTGTTCTACGTCGCGTGCGGCGTCGTCGCGGCGGCCACACAGCTCGCGATCCATCCGGCGAGCCCGGTGCCGATGGTCGGGGCGTCGGGCGCGATCAGCGGCGTCATGGGGGCGTACGTCGTGCTGTTCCCGCACGTCCCGGTGCGCGTGCTCGTCGTGCTGATCATCTTCCTGACCACGATCACGGTGCCCGCCGTGCTGATGCTCGGCCTGTGGTTCCTCCTCCAGCTGATCAGCGGGCTCCCGCAGCTCGCCGGGGCCACGGAGGCCGGCGTGGCGTTCTGGGCCCACGTCGGCGGCTTCGTCGCCGGCGCCGTGGTCGCGCTCGCGCTGCGCGGGCGGGTGCGGGCGCGGCGCGGTCCCCCGCCCCGTCCTCGGGGATTCTCGATCTCGCCGCCGACGCGCCGGCTGCCTGGCTGGTGACCGCGAACGAGCATGCGCCGAACGTGCGAGGGAACCGGCCGGGCGCCACCCGGCGCGCCGGACTGTGCGTATAGTCCCGGCGTGGGTGCTGTCAGACCCAGTCAGCGACGGGGCCGCCGCTCGCCGCCGAAGCCCCGCGCCACCGGCGTGCGGCTCGGGGGCGACGTCGCCCGCAACATGATCCTGTTCGGCGCGACGCGCGTGTTCGCCACGCTCGGGTTCCGCGCCGCCTCGGTCGAGGACCTGCTCGAGGCGAGCCAGATCTCGCGACGCACGTTCTACCGGTTCTTCAAGAGCAAGGACGACGTGGCGCTCGCGATGTACACGCTCGGCACGAGCAGCCTGATCGAGTCGTGCCGCCGGGCGATCGAGGTCGAGTCCGATCTCCTGCGCCGCATCGAGCGCTGCATCGACATCCACCTCGTCAACGCGCGTGATATGGGCCGGCTGGTCTACGTCCTCGGCGGCGAGGCGCAGCGCCTCGAGTCACCGCTGCACGCCCGGCGCATGGAGGTCCACGACGTGATGGTCCGGATGCTCCACGAGCGAGACGCCGCGAGCGCCAAGCTCGACCCGCTCGTCCTGCGCACGCTCGTGCTCGCGCTCGAGGCGATCACCCGCATCGTCCTCGAGGAAGGCGACGAGGGCCGGCGGGTGACCGAGGCCCAGATCAAGCGCGCTCGCCGCGTGATCGTGCGCATCGCGAGCGCGACGATCGCCGGCACGGGCTCGCGCGTCTCGGCACTGCCGACGCTCGACTAGCTCCCGTCCCCACCGCGGGGACCGATCGCGACCTCCAGGTCGCAGACGCAGGGGCCCGGGGCCCCAGCCCGCGCCCCGCGGGACGAGCGAGCACGCGGACTTGGCTCATCGGAGCACATGGTATACGTAATGTATTCCTGCGCGGCACCATGCCCATCCACCTGTCGGCTCGTGCCGTCCCCGTGCTCATCTCCCTCGCCTCGGTGCTCCCGGCGTGCCTCGTCGGTGAGGAGGAACCACCCCCGAGCTCCGAGCCCACTGACGACATCGGCGAGACCGCCGCGGTCAACAAAGGCCCGCGCTACACCAAGATCCGCGACGCGGCGGCATCCCGTGGTATACGCACCGGCTACCTCCTCGCCGGGATCGCGAACACCGAGACCAACCTCGCGCACTGCTGGTCGGAGGCGACGTGGGCGTGCCAGGGCCCGAGCTCGCCCGACTGCGGTGGCGGCCCCGTGATCGCCGGCGCGGCCGATGGGCCGTGCTCGATCCAGCAAGGCGGCCTCGGGATGTTCCAGTTCGACGCGGGGACGTTCAACGACACGCTCGCCCGCTACGGCCACAGCGTGCTCACGATCGACGGCCAGATCGGCCACGCGATCGACTACGTGACGAACATGGTCAAGATCTCGGCCTACACCACGAACGCCGAGACCGACGCCAAGGCGCGCGCGTGGATCAACAACTTCGATCCCCACAACGCCACGCTGCGCGATCAGTGGATCAAGACGGTGCTCCGCTACTACAACGGATGCCAGCCGGGCTGGAGCTGCTGGTCGCCGCGCTACCAGACCTACACCGACGGCTTCTGGGCCGCGATCAACGAGCCCGGCGGCCTCGGGTTCTGGGCGGCGGGCGGCGGCACGAGCTGTAACGGCTCGCCGGCGACCGTCGGCGCGATCGACGCCAAGTACCGCGCGCTCGGCGGGTGCGGCTCGTTCCTCGGCCATCCGATCACGGGCGAGCTGACCACGCCCGACGGGATCGGGCGCTTCAACCACTTCCAGAACGGGTCGATCTACTGGACGCCGGCGACCGGCGCGTTCGAGGTCCACGGCCGGATCCGCGACAAGTGGGAGGAGCTCGAGTGGGAGCGCGGGTTCCTCGGCTACCCGATCACCGACGAGACGAAGACGCCCGACGGGGTCGGTCGCTTCAACCACTTCCAGGGCGGCTCGATCTACTGGACGCCGTCGACGGACGCGCACGCGGTGTACGGCCTGATCCGCGACAAGTGGGAGGAGCTCGGATGGGAGCGCAGCGCGCTCGGCTACCCGACGTCCGACGAGTACGACGTGCCCGTCGGCCGGCGTAGCGACTTCCAGAACGGCTCGATCACGTGGAACGCGACCACGGGCACCGTGACCGTCGAGCTCGCCCCGTGATCCCGACCTCCACCTCCCTCGAACCTGCCTCTCTCGAACAAGGACCTGTCATGACCTCATCTCGAACCTGGATGCTACGCGCACTCTCGGTCGCGCTCGTGCTCTCCACGGGCTGCGTGGGCTCGCCGGATCTCGACGACGATCTCGCGGGCGACCCCGACGGCGACCACGGCCAGGAGCCGGGCGCCGGCTCCGGGTCGGTCGACGCCACCGGAGCGCTCGAGGCCGGCACCCCGTGGAAGGTGCTGAACATCGACTTCCAGGTGCAGCAGACCGGGTACTGGTGTGGCCCCGCGGCCACGCGCCACGCCCTGTCCGCGCGCATCGCACCGCCGACCCAGGGGACGCTCGCGCAGCAGCTCGGGACCACGACCAACGGCACCGACTGGATCGGTCAGATCACGAACGTGCTCAACCGCCACCTCGGCCCGGGGCGCTACGGGACCACGGAGATGCCGAACGATCCGCCGACCGCGGCGCAGCGCGACCGACTGTGGCGCGACATCGTGCTCAGCATCGACGCGAACCACCCCGTGGTCGCCAACATCGTCGCACCGCCGGGGAACCAGCCTCCCGGCTACCCGAGCAACCAGACCATCTATCACTACTTCACGGTCATCGGGTACAACCCCGACACCTACCAGGTGTACATCGCGGATTCGGCGAACTTCGGCGGCAACACCCACTACTGGCTGTCGCTCCACCAGCTGTCGACCCTGATCCCGCCGAAGGGGTACTCGTCGTATCGCTGCGGCTCGAACATGACCGGCGGCGCGATCGACGCCAAGTACCGCGCGCTCGGCGGGTGCAGCTCGTTCCTCGGCGCCGCGCTGACCGAGGAGCGCACGACGCCCGACGGCATCGGTCGCTTCAACCACTTCCAGGGTGGCTCGATCTACTGGACGCCGGACACCGGCGCGTTCGAGGTCCACGGCGCGATCCGCGACAAGTGGGCCGAGCTCGGGTGGGAGACCGGGTTCCTGCGCTACCCGATCACCGACGAGACGAAGACACCCGACGGCGTCGGTCGCTTCAACCACTTCCAGGGTGGCTCGATCTACTGGACGCCGAGCACCGGTGCCCACGTCGTGTACGGGAAGATCCGAGACAAGTGGGAAGAGCTCGGCTGGGAGCGCAGCGCGCTCGGCTACCCGACCTCCGACGAGTACGCCGTGGCGGGTGGCCGGCGCAGCGACTTCCAGCACGGCTCGATCACCTGGGACTTCGACTCGCAGACCGCGATCGTGGCGTACAACTGACGGATGACCGCCGATCGCGCGCCGCGCATCGCCCCCGGCCGGCTCTCCGAGCTCGGGCCGCTGAACTGGATGCTGTGCCGCGTGATCTCGCGCGTCGCCGGCGTCCCCGACGCGCACCTGTTCTCGACGCTGGGGAGGCAGCGCGGGCTGTTTCGCGGCTGGCTCGTGTTCGCGTCGCGGCTGATGCCCGCCGGCACGCTGTCCCGTCGCGAGACCGAGCTCGTGATCCTGCGCGTCGCGCATCTCCGGGACTGTAGCTACGAGCGCCAGCACCACGAGCGCCTCGGGCGCCGCGCCGGCCTCGACGCTGCGGACCTCGCGCGCGTGCAAGAGGGCCCCGCGGCCGAGGGGTGGAGCGCGCGGGACCAGGCGCTGCTCGCGGGCGTCGACTCGCTCGTGCGGCACAAGACGCTCGACGACGCGTGCTGGGACGCGCTGCGCGCGCACTACGACGAGCGGCAGCTGATCGAGCTGTGCCTGCTCGTCGGGCACTACGAGATGCTGGCGACGACGATCGCGGCGCTCCGGATCGCACCGGACGCCTGAGCGGCGGACCGGCGCGTCACCGGCGCGTCACGGGCGCGCGACGACGAGCACCCAGTCGAACGTCGCCGTCGCTCCGTGCACGCGCAGCCCGATCTCGGGAGCGCTCGCCACGTGCGGGGACATGTCCTTGGTCGTTCCGCTCTCGAGGGTCTGGCCGCCGCGGCACGCATAGTCGTCGACGGCGCGCGTCAGCGCGGTCGTGTAGCGCATGCCGGCGTGCAGCGACGACGCCGTGCTCGAGAGCGCGGAGTCGTGGTAGGTGTCGATCAGCGCGAGGTACGGGTTCGCGAACGCCTGGCGGGCGAGCTGACAGGCGACCCCGCCGTCGGCGTCGAGCAGGTGCACGACCCCGATCGCCGCGTATCCGGGGGATGGATGCAGCGCGCCCGCCAGGAACGCGGTGGACACCGTCACGCGATCGGCGGCCGGCGCGGGCAGCGTCAGCGTCGCCTCGTCGTGCGTTCCGACGCTCGTGGTCGCGCCGTCGGCGCTCACGGTCCAGGTCCCGACCGCGCGCCACCCGGTGAGCGGGCGATGGAAGCCCTCGAACAGCACGATCCGATCGCCGGGGACCATGGGCTCGGGGTCGCACGCGTCCGCCACCCCGTCGCTGTCGGTGTCGAGGGGATCGTCATCGGCGATCGGTGGGCACGGATCGCAGGCGTCGCCGAACCGGTCGCCGTCCTCGTTGTCCTGGTCCGGATCGGGCGTGGTCGGGCACAGATCGACGTCGTCGGCGATCTGATCGCCGTCGGTGTCGAGCACGGTACTCTCGCTCGCGTCGGGCGACGGCGGATCGCCGGGCCCGGTGCTGCACACGTAACGCTCGCCGCTGGGCACGCAGCCCTGGCCGTACGGACAGCTCGGCGCCAGCGGATCACAAGGGGCGCCTGCGGGGACCTGCGGAGCGAAGCAGCCCGTCCCGCAGACGAGCCACACGGCACGTGCGAGCCAGCGTCGCGCGCTCCCGCCGGGCCTCCCGCATACCATCGTCAACCCGTCACGCATGATCCACTCCCACGTCAGGCTAGGCGGGTTCGCTCACACAGGTAAACGCCCTGTATCCAACCGGCGCTAACAGGAGCTGGACGGGGCTCGTGCGGCCCTCAGATAAACATGGTATATACGTAGGATGCAACGAGCTCGCTCGCTCCCGCGCTGGCCGGATCAGACGCCACCGCGGGTCCTCATCACCGGTGCGGCCCGCGGGATCGGAGCCGCGCTGGCCCGGCGCCTCCACGATCGCGGCGCCCGCGTCGCGCTTGCCGGCCTCGAGACCGACCGGCTCGCCGAGCTGTCGCGTGCGCTCGGTGACGCACCGTGGCGGGAGTGCAACGTCGCGCGGCGCGACGAGGTCGAGCACGCCGTCACGGAGCTCGTGCGCGAGCTCGGAGGGCTCGACGTCGTCGTCGCGAACGCGGGCATCGCCGCGCAGCTGCCGCTGGTCGGTGGAGATCCGCGCACGTTCGAGGCGATCCTCGACGTCAACGTGCTCGGCACGTATTACACGCTGCGCGCCGCCGGACCGCACATCTCGCACCCGCGCGGCTACGCCGTGGCGGTCTCCTCGCTCGCGGCCGCGCTGCACCTGCCGCTGATGGGCGCGTACTGCGCGTCCAAGGCCGCGGTGGAGGCGCTCGGCAACGCGCTCAGGATCGAGCTCGCGTCGTCGGGCGCGCGCGTCGGCATCGCCTACTTCGGCGAGATCGAGACCGACATGACGGAGCGCGGGTTCGGCACGCGCGCCGCCGCGGAGGCGGCGAAGTTCGGCCCGTTCACCCGGCCCGCGCCGCTCGAGGCGGCGGTCTCCGCCCTCGAGCGCGGCATCGCCCGGCGCGCGCGCGTGATCGCTGCGCCCGGGTTCGTCGCGCCGCTGCTGCCGGTGCGCGCGCTGCTCCAGCGCTTCATCGACCTGCGGATGCGCAAGAACATCGACCGCGCGCTCGCGATCGCGCGCGAGGAGGACGCGCCGCTCACCACGCCGCAGCCGGCCTCGTCGCGCGTGGCCGCCGGGTCGTGACGCCGCTCAGCTCGGCCCGGCCGTCTGGCTCGGCATGCCGTCGATGTACTCCACGGCGTTACGGCACGACAGGCTCTCGAAGCTCAGCAGCGCGTCGCGATCGCCGCTGAACACGAGCGGGCACTCGGCCTCGCAGCGGATACGGTCGGGCTCGGGGTGCCCGGGCTTGCACGCGACATAGTGCGCGCACACGCCCTCGCACGTGCCGGTCAGGCGGGGCGCGTTGACCCGCTTGACGACGCAGCTCGCGACCACGATCGCGACGACGACGCCGAGACCGAGGCCGCGGAGCACGCCCGTCACGCCGAGCTCCCGTGGCGGCCCGCGCCCTGGGTGAACCGTGCCGCCCCCGCGACCGCCTCGGCGAGCGCGGTGGAGCCGAGCTCGAGCTCCTGCGCGAGCGCGGCGGCGAGATCGAGATCGTGCTGGAGGTAGGCGCTCATGCGATCGGCGCGCAGCGCGGCCTGCGGAAGTGCGGCGAGCTCGGCGGCGAGCGCCTGGGCCGTGGCGAGCGCCATGCCGCGCGGCGCGACGCGGTTCACGAGGCCGATCGCGTGGGCCTCGGCGGCGTCGACGGCGCGCCCGGTGAGGATGAGGTCGAGCGCGCGCGACAGGCCGATCAGACGCGGCAACCGGATCGTGCCGCCGTCGATCAACGGGACGCCGAACCGCCGGCAGAACACGCCGAGGATCGCGTCCTCCTCGGCGACGCGGAGATCACACCACAGGGCGAGCTCGAGGCCGCCCGCCACCGCGTGGCCGGAGATCGCGGCGATCACCGGCTTGCCGAGCAACATGCGCGTCGGGCCCATCGGGCCGTCACCGTCGGGCGCGACGCGGTTGCCGTGGCCGGCGGCGAGCGCCTTGAGATCGGCGCCGGCGCAGAACGTGCCGTGCGCGCCGTGCAGCACCGCGACCCGCGCGTCGGCATCGGCGTCGAAGGCTCGGAACGCGTCGGCCAGCGCCTGCGCGGTCTCGCGATCGACGGCGTTCCGGGCGTCGCGTCGATCGAGCACGATGGTCGTGACGGCCCCCTGCCGCTCGGTCCGGATCATCGGCCGCAGTGTAGCTCGAACCCCATGCGCGCCCACTACGGACCGGTTCCGTTCGGGCGTACAGTCGCGTTCATGGCAGGCACGGCTGGGAAGAGGATCGCGATCCTGACGAGCGGCGGCGATGCGCCGGGCATGAACGCGGCGATCCGCGCCGCGACGCTGGTCGGGAGATCTCTGGGCGCGGACGTCGTCGGGATCGAACGGGGCTACAGGGGGCTGCTCGAGAGCGCGTTCGTGCCGCTCGCGCCCGGCGACGTGCAGGGGATCCTGCGCGACGGCGGGACGATGCTCGGCTCGGCGAGGTGCAAGGAGTTCCATCGCAGGGAGGTCCGTGACCGGGCCCGCGCGAACCTCGCGAACCACGGGATCGACGGTTTGATCGTCATCGGCGGAAATGGTTCGCTGACCGGCGCGCTGTACCTCGCTCACCCCGACGAGCTCGACGGACGCGCGCTGTCGGTGATCGGGTTGCCCGCGTCGATCGACAACGATCTCGGGTTCACGGGGATGTCGATCGGCGTCGACACCGCGATGAACACGATCGTCGAGGCGTGCGACAAGATCGCCGACACCGCGAGCGCGCACGACCGCACGTTCATCATCGAGGTCATGGGCCGCGACTGCGGGTACCTCGCGATGACCTCGGCGATCGCGGTCGGCGCGGACCTCGCGCTGTTCCCCGAGGCCGGGAAGCCGGAGGCCGCGATCGTCGATCAGATCGTCGACACCGTGATGACCGTTCGTAGCCGTTCGCGCCGGTCGCGACGCGTGCTCATCATCAAGGCCGAGGGCGTGGCGATCCCGATGGAGCGGCTCAAGCAGGAGGTCGACGCGAGGCTACGCGAGCGGTACCCCGACAGCGAAGGCGCGTCGGTCGAGACGCGGTTCACCGTCCTCGGTCACGTCGTGCGCGGCGGCCGCCCATCGGCCTTCGATCGCCTGATCGCGAGCCGGTTCGGCAACGTCGCGGTGCGCGCGCTGCTCGCCGGCATCAGCCACAAGATGGCCGCGTGGATGCCGGCGCAGGCCATCCCCGAGGACGTCGGCGCCGTCTCGGCGTTCGATCCCAAGATCTGGCTCGTCGACCTCGCCGCCGCGCTCGCGGAGACCGAGAACTTGCTCGCCGGCCGCAGCCCGCTGACGCGCTGGCGCGCCGGCGCGTTCGACCAGATCGAGGACGCCCTGCTCCTCTGAGCCCCCGGCTCGATTGCGAATTGTGAACAGATGGCGGCGTTGCCCGCGCGGCCAGGTATGGTGGACCCGTGAGCGACGCCGCCGTGCCGACCATCAAGGTCCTCCTGGTGGAAGATGACATGCGCCTCGCGCAGCTGACGGCGCGATATCTCGAGAGCCACGGCGTGCTGGTGACGATCGCGCACGACGGTGTGGAGGGGCAGGCCGAGGCGCTGCGCCGCCAGTACGACTGCATCGTGCTCGATCTCATGCTCCCCGGCCGCGACGGGCTCGAGGTCACCCGCCAGCTGCGGGCGCGCACCGACGTCCCGATCCTCATGGTCACCGCGCGGGGCGAGGAGGCCGATCGCGTGCTCGGGCTCGAGGTCGGCGCCGACGACTACGTGACCAAGCCGTTCTCGCCGCGCGAGCTGCTCGCCCGGATCCGCGCGACGGTGCGCCGCGTGCGTGGCCAGGCCGGCCCGGCCCAGCAGGTGATCCAGGTCGGCGGCCTCGTGCTCGATCCGCAGCGCATGACGGTCACGCTCGACGGCAAGCCGGTCGAGGTCACCGCGTACGAGTTCGCGATCCTGCGGGCGCTCGCGCAGCGCCCCGGTCGCGTGCTGTCGCGCGAGCAGCTGCTCGATCTCGCGAAGGGCTCGGCGGAGCTGTCGTTCGATCGCTCGATCGACGTCCACGTGTCGCGCCTGCGCGCCAAGCTCGGCGACGACAGCCGCAGCCCGCGCATCCTCAAGACCGTGCGCGGCGTGGGGTACCTGCTCGCGGGGGGCGAGTCGTGACGCATCCGCCGCGGCGGCGACCGCGGCTCGTGTTCCGGGTCTACGGGTTCGCGGCGCTGCTCTCGGTGGGCGTGATGGTCGCGCTGATCGTGCTGCCGCGGTACACGCGCGAGCCGAAGTACCTCGAGCCGCAGGCCTCGCTCCTGCAGTACATGGTCGAGCGGCTGTCGATCAAGGAGCCCGCGAGGTTCACCGCGATGATGGACCGCATCGAGCAGCGGCTCCGCGGCCACCTCACGCTGTTCGACACCGAGGGGCGCGTGGTGCGCACGAACGTCGATCCACCGCTCGCGGGGCTGTCGCGGTACGAGCGCCAGCAGCTCGGGCGCGCGAAGTGGGCGCTCGACTACGGGCGCATCGTCGTCCGCAGCGACGACGGCTCGCTGTTCGGCGTGTACAGCCCGAACCGCTACGGGTTCCCGTGGGGTTACGTCCTGCCGCTCGGGGCCGTGATCCTCATGCTCGTCGGCGCCGCCTCGATCTGGTTCGCGCGCCACCTCGCGCGCCCGCTCGATCAGCTCGCCGCTGCGGCGCGGCGGTTCGGCGCGGGTGACACCAGCGCGCGCGCGCGGCTGCGGCGCGTCGACGAGCTCGGCGACGTGGGTCGCGCGTTCGACGACATGGCCGACCGCACCGCCGCGGTGATCCAGGCCCAGCGCCAGCTCATGGCCGACGTCTCGCACGAGCTCCGCACGCCGCTCGCGCGGATCCGCGTCGCGCTCGAGCTCGCGGCCGAGGATCCGGTCGCGGCGAAGGACGTGCTCGCGGACGTCGGCGCGGACCTCGACGAGATCGATCAGCTCGTCGAGGACATCCTCACGACCGCGCGCCTCGACGGCGACAACGTCGCGGTCACGCGCCACCACATGCAGATCGGCGAGCTCGCGGAGCGGGCGGCGAAGCGGTTCACCGCGCGCCATCCTCACCGCACGCTCGAGCGCGCGATCGAGGCGCCCGAGCGCGAGGTCGCGTGCGATCCGATCCTGCTGCGGCGCGCGATCGACAACCTGCTCGACAACGCCGCGAAGTACTCGGAGACGTCCACGCCCGTGCGGCTCGCGGTGATCCCGAACGGCGCGACCGTCGCGTTCGAGATCGTGGACCGCGGCATCGGGATGTCGACCGAGGAGCTCGAGCGCGCGTTCACCCCGTTCTGGCGCGCCGACTCGAGCCGCACGCGGCGGACCGGCGGCGTCGGGCTCGGCCTCGCGCTCGCGCGCCGGATCGCGCGGGCCCACGGCGGCGATGTGACGCTGACCTCGGCGCCCGGCGAGGGCACGACGGCCCGCCTCGAAGTCCCGCTCGCCGCGTGAATTTCTGTGTTCCCGGACGGTTCCTCGGCGTGAACCGGAAACAAACCGCAACACGTGCGTAACGCCGAGTTCAGGGCGATGTATCAACGTAACATCGTGCAGATCAAACGCTGGATCCCCCGGATCGTCGCCGTCGGGTTCGTGGTCGCCGGCCTCGCGTTCTTGTGGATCAAGAAGCCGTGGGCCAAGGGCGAGGCCCCGATGACCTACACCACGGTGACCGTCGGCAAGGGCCCGATCTCCGCCCAGGTCACCGCCACCGGTACGCTCTCGGCGCGCAGCACCGTCACCGTCGGCGCGCAGGTCTCCGGTCGCGTGCTCGAGCTGCACGCGGACTTCAACGACCAGGTCAAGAAGGGGCAGATCATCGCCAAGCTCGACGAGCAGGTGCTGAAGGCGCAGATCGACCAGGCGCAGGCCTCGTACGACCTCGCCGTCGCCAACCTGAAGCGCTCGCAGGTCACGCTCAAGGACGCCGAGCGGCAGCTCAAGCGGCAGAAGACCCTCCAGGAACAGCAGCTGATCGCCGGGGCGACGGTGGAGACCGCCGAGGTCGCGTACGACACGGCGGTGGCCAACGTCGCGGCGTCGCGCGCGCAGGTCAACCAGGCCGCCGCGACGCTGAAGCAGGCGCGCACGAACCTGACGTACGCCACGATCTACTCGCCGGTGGACGGCGTCGTGCTCGAGCGCAAGGTCGAGCTCGGACAGACGGTCGCCGCGTCGCTGCAGGCGCCCGAGCTGTTCACGATCGCGGAGGACCTCGCGCGCATGCAGATCAACACGCAGGTCGCCGAGGCCGACGTCGGGCGGATCACCGAGGGCATGAAGGCGACGTTCACCGTCGACGCGTTCCCCGGCCGCACGTTCGAGGGCACCGTGCGACAGGTCCGCAACGCGGCGACCGCGGTGTCGGGCGTCGTGACCTACGACGCCGTGATCGACGTCGACAACGCGGACAAGTCGCTGCGCCCCGGCATGACCGCCAACGTGACGTTCGTGCTCGCGCAGGTCGACAACGCGATCAAGATCCCGAACGCGGCGCTGCGGTTCAAGCCGACGCGCGAGCAGGCGATGGCGATGCGCCAGGCGAGCGGGATGCCGGGTCGCCGTGGCTCGGGCGCGCGCGGCGGTGGCGCGGGCGGGCCCGGTGGCGTGGGTGGCGCGGGTGGCGGGGGTGCGGGTGGACCGCCGCCCGGGATGCGCATCGGGCCCGACGGCCGCCCGGATTTCGGCGACAAGAAGATGCTGTGGAAGCTCGTCGACGGCGCGCCGCGGATGGTGCTCGTCAAGCCGGGCCTCACCGACGGCTCGGCGACCGAGCTCCTCGAGGGAGACCTGAAGCCCGGTGACGAGCTGATCACCGAGATCAAGGGCGGCCCGAAGGCCGGGCCGCGCCGCCGCATGGGAGCGTTCTGATGAACGACACCGGCGCGCCACTGATCCAGATGCGCGGCATCCAGCGCACGTACACGATGGGCGACAACCTCGTGCACGCGCTCCGCGGCGTGGATCTGACGATCGAGCACGGAGCGTCGGTCGCGATCATGGGCACGTCGGGCTCGGGCAAGTCCACGATGATGAACATCATGGGGTGCCTCGATCAGCCGACGAAGGGTAGCTACCTCCTCGACGGAAGGGACGTCGCGCGGCTGTCGCGCGCGCAGCTCGCCGACGTACGCGGCCGGATGATCGGCTTCGTGTTCCAGAGCTTCAACCTGCTGTCGCGCACCACCGCGCTCGAGAACGTCGAGATGCCGCTGATGTACCAGGGCGTGCCCGCCCGGCAGCGGCGCGAGCGCGCGATGGCGGCGCTCGAGCGCGTGGGGCTCGCGAAGCGCCACGACCACCACCCGAACCAGCTATCTGGTGGCCAGCAGCAGCGCGTGGCGATCGCGCGCGCGCTCGTCACCGAGGCGCCGGTGATCATGGCCGACGAGCCCACCGGCAACCTCGACACGAAGACGTCGTACGAGGTGATGGGGATCCTCCAGGGGCTCGTCGCGCAGGGCAAGACCGTGATCCTCGTGACCCACGAGAGCGACATCGCGGCCTACGCGGCGCGCGTGGTCACGCTGCGCGACGGCCTCATCATCGACGACAAGACCCAGACCCCGCTCGACGCGCGGGCGCATGGAGACGCGGCATGACGCTGTTCTCGACGCTCAAGCTCGCCGTGCGCGCCCTGTGGCGCAACAAGGTCCGCACGATGCTGACGATGCTCGGCATCGTGTTCGGCATCGGCGCCGTGATCGCGATGGTGTCGAGCGGTCAGGGTGCGCAGCAGGCCGTCAAGGACGTGTTCAAGAGCATGGGCACGAACGTGCTCGTGGTGACGAACCAGAACCAGCGCGGGCCGGGGCCATCGGCCGGCGGCGGTGGCGGCGCGGCGCTGACCTACGACGACATCAAGGCGCTGCAGAGCGGCGAGATCTCGACGATCAGCGCGGTCGCGCCGATCCTCCAGACGCGCACGCAGGTCGTCTCGGACCAGGCGAACTGGAACACGAGCGTGATCGGCACGCAGGCGAGCTGGTTCACCGTGCGCAGCTGGAAGGCGGCCGAGGGGATGACCTTCGACGAGGACACCGGCAACTCGAACGCCAAGGTCACCGTGCTCGGCCGGACCGTTGCGGTCCAGCTGTTCGGCGACGCGAGGAGCGCGGTCGGCCAGACCGTGCGCGTCAACGGTCAGCCCTACGAGGTGATCGGCGTCCTCGAGACCAAGGGCCAGGGTCCGATGGGCGACAACGACGACACGATGGTCATCCCGCTCAAGACCTATCAGCAGAAGATGGACCGCGGCCTGGCGAAGTACTTCCGCGGGATGCTGCTGGTGCAGATGACCGGGGATGACGTCGCGGAGAAGACCATGGCCGACATCACGGCGCTGCTCCGCGACAACCACAAGCTCAAGCTCACCGACGAGGACGACTTCCGGATCCGCAACCCGGCCGAGTGGGCGAAGGCGCAGCAGGACTCCACGGAGCGCATCTCGATGCTGCTCGCGATCGTCGCGGCCGTGTCGCTGTTCGTCGGCGGCATCGGCGTCATGAACATCATGCTGGTCAGCGTGATCGAGCGGACGCGCGAGATCGGCATCCGCATGGCCGTCGGCGCCAAGCCGAAGGACGTGATGCTGCAGTTCCTCGTCGAATCGCTGATGCTGTCGGCGCTCGGCGGCGTGCTCGGGCTCCTGCTCGGCTACGGCGCCGCCCACCTGATGGCCGACGTGTTCGGCTGGAAGATGGTGTTCCCGGTCGAGACCGCCGTGATCGCGTTCGTCGTGTCGGGCGGCGTCGGCGTCGGCTTCGGCCTCTACCCTGCCGTGCGCGCGTCGCGCCTCGATCCGATCACTGCCCTGAGGTACGAGACATGAAGAACGCCCCGCGAGTCCTGCTCGGCACGATGCTCCTCGCGAGCGGTGTGGCGAGCGCCCAGTCCACCGCGCCGGCGCCGCCCCTGCCGACCGCGCCCACGCCGTCGATCCGCCCACCCGGGATGTCGGATCGCATGGTGCTCACGCTCGAGCGCGCGGTCGAGATCGCGATGCAGCGCCAGCCGACGTTGCGCCAGAGCCGCGCCAGCGTCGAGGCCGCGCAAGGCCGCGTCGATCAGGCGCGCGTCGCGCGGCGTCCGACGTTCAACATCAACGGCTCCCTCAACATGGGCTCGTCGCGCAGCGGGTTCTGCCAGCCGGTCAACGGCGGTGACATCCCGGTGACGTGCGGCGGCTTCTTCTCGCCGCAGACCAACACGAGCATCGGCGCGTCGCTCCAGTGGCGGCTGTACGACTTCGGGCAGACGGCGGCGCAGATCCGCGCCGCGGAGGCTTCCGCCGCGGCGTCCGAGGCGTTCGTCGACCGCGACACGCTCGACGTGCGCACGAGCGTCGAGGTCGCGTTCCTCGAGGCGGTCGCGCGCCAGCAGCTCGTCGAGGTCGCGGAGGCCACGGTGCAGAGCGAGACGCTCCACGTCGAGCAGGCGCAGAAGTTCGTGGCCGCGCAGGCAAAGGATCCGATCGAGGTCGTGCAGTCGCAGGCGCGCCTCGCCAACGCGCGCTCGGCCCTCGCCCAGGCGCAGACCGCGCAGGCGATCGCGCTCGCCAACCTGCGCGCCGCGATCGGCTGGGTCGATCCCACGCGGACGCCGGTGGTCGCGAGCCAGTGGCCGACGCCACCCGCCTCCGAGCCGCCGCCGCTCCCCGAGCTCGTCGAGGCCGCGCGCAAGCACCGCCCGGACATCGCGGCGCTCGACAAGCAGATCGCCGCCGCCGAGGCGAGCTACGACGCGGCCGCCGCCGGACGCCGCCCCGTGCTGTCCGCGAACGCGGGCACGCAGTGGAACCCGAGCTCCACCGACTGGGAGCCCGAGCCGAGCTGGAGCGCCGGGATCTCGCTGTCGTGGTCGCTGTACGACGCAGGCCGCACCAGCGCGGAGAAGCGCATCGCGCGCGCGAACGTGATCTCCGCCGAGGCACAGCGCGACGCGCTGCTCGTCAACCTGACCTCCGACCTCGAGCAGGCGCGGTCGCAGATCGTCGCGAACCGCGCGAACGTCGAGGCGTCGACCGAGGCCGTCGAGGCCGCGCGACAGCAGCTCAAGCTCGCGGAGGCGCGCTACGCCGCGGGCCTCGGCAGCCAGATCGAGCTGACCGACGCCCAGTTCGCGGTGACCACCGCGTCGGGCAACCTGATCCAGGCCGAGTGGCAGCTCGCGGACGCCTGGGCGCGCCTCCGCCGCGCCGTCGGCCAGCTCTGACCCCACCGCCCCCCACCGGGACGACTCCTGCGATAGCGGCCCGGATCGCCTCGTCGTCGGCTCCGCCACGGCCCCGCCCACATCCCGCGCATCTCGCCAACGGAGCGACGGCGCCACGCCGCGACGGCGCGTGCGCGGCGCGCACACGCTCGGCGCGGCATCTCGCCGCCGGGATGCAACGATGTCACTAGCGAGGCAACGGCACCGGAGCCGGCGAACCGACGGGTGGTGGCGCGACCGTCACGTTGGCGTACTTGCGGAGCCAGTACGTGCCGTACGGGAACACCGCCGGCAATCCGGCCAACCATCGCAGGCGCGCAGAACGGTACGCCTGCTCCCACTCCGTGTTGCGCTGGAGCTTCGCGATGCGAACCCACTTGCTGCGTGCGGCCACCCGCGGGCGCAGCCCTCGGCGCGGCTCGTTGCTCGTGGGTGAATCGCGCCACGACTGTCGAAGAATACGCCGGCGTCCCACGACGCCGCGCCCGCTCGCGATCCGCGCCTTCGCGCCCTCCTCCTCGACGAGGCGCACGCGTCGCTCGAGCTCGGCCAGAAAACCGGCGTGATCGGGGATGTAGTCCGGCAGCCGCAGGTGCAGCTCGACGGTGTCCGGCATCGGCCCGTCCTCGCGGAAGAAGTGCTTGGGCCGACGCGCGCGCAGCGGCGTGCCCGTGAGCAGCGCCCGTACGAACTTCGGCCCCGGCCAATGGTGCACGCGCTCGACGAGACCGTCCTTGACGGGGTTGGTCGCGATGTAGACCAGCTTCTCCATCAGGTCCTCCGGCGTCATCACCTCGACGACGCACGGCTCCTCGCTCGACCACACGTTCTCCCACCGCCCTCGCAACGCGTTCTGACACTTGGCGAGATGTCCGTGGAACCGTTGCCGGAACTCGACGTCGTTGCCGTCAGGGTCGAGATAGGCGGCGTGCTCGTGATTGGACATCATCTGCGGCAGGATGATGTGGATGTTGAAGCGCTGCGCTGCCTCGGCCAGACAGTAGACGAACGCGTTGTTCGTCTCCTCGTCCGGTCGCAACAGGAACTGGCGCTGCGTGCACCGCCGGGTGTTGAAGCAGGTCGTGCCAGGCACCACGCGCCGCGGCTTCATGCCCAGCGCTACAGCACGTCGCTTGCCAACCGCACCCCCTCGAAATCACATCTGCACTCTGTCCGGACTGGCCGAGGGTCGGACAGCTTCATCCGAGATGCGGACAGAGCTCGGACGATGCTCTCCCACTCGTATTCTCGGACAGGTTTGGACACAGCTCGTGCGGCCATGTCGGGCGCACAATCAGCCCCGGTGGGAGGGGGGGCGCGGAATCAGTCCCGGTGAGGGGCCGCCCGGACCGCTTCGGACACATCTCGCGCGGCCCCTGCCGGGCGCGAAATCAGTCCCGGTGCGGGGCCGCCGCGGGGCCGCCGGACCGCTTCGGACACATCTCGCGCGGCCTCTGCCGGGCGCGAAATCAGTCCCGGTGCGGGGGGGTGTCCGCGTCCGGCCGGTTGCCGGCCGTGTTGTCCGGTGTGCGGACGACTGCGGGCGCAACCCCGCGAGGAGGCGGGGCTCGCGCGCGGCGCGCGGTTTGCTGGACGCCGGGCGATGCACCGGTTCGAGCACCACGTGGAAGACGAGCGTCCGCGCGAGCGGATGTGGAGGAACGGCCCCGACGCGCTCGGGGACGAGGAGCTGATCGCGATGGTGCTGGGCACCGGCGTGCGGCGGCGGTCCGCGCGCGACGTCGCGCTCGAGCTCGTGCGCTCGGCGGGCGGGGTCGGGGCGCTGTCGCGATCGTCGGCGCGCGAGCTCGCGCAGGTACCGGGCGTGGGCGCGGCGCGCGCGGCGCGCATCGCGGCCGCGTTCGAGCTCGGGCGACGGGCGGTGGACGCGGTGAACCGCCGCGAGACGGTGGGCCGCGCCGAGGACGTCTACCGCTGCGTCGCCCCGCGCGTCGCCGGGCTCGCGCAGGAGGTGTTCATCGTGATCGGCGTCGACATCCGCAACGGGCTGCTCGATATCGTCGAGGTCGCGCGCGGCAACGTCGCGGGCGTCGAGGTCCACCCGCGCGAGGTGTTCCGCCCGCTCGTGCGCATGGCGGCCGCCGGCGGCGTGCTCGTGCACAACCACCCGTCGGGGGACGCCACGCCGAGCCTCGAGGACGTCGAGCTCACGCGGCGACTCCGCGAGGTCGGCACGCTGCTCGGGATCCCGATCATCGATCACGTCGTGATCGGAGATCGCCAGTTCCGCTCGATCGCCGAGTGGCTCGGCGCCGAGTTCTGAGCGATCGTTCGAGGCGCTCGAGCGCGAGCGTGAGCTCGCCCGCGGCGGCGTCGCCGTGCTCGCTCAGCGGATCGCCGCGGCTACCGGTGACGTCGACCGCGTTCGGTTCTCCCCGTCGAGGCGCTCGAGCGCGAGCTCGCCCGGCTGTGGCGGCGCGGAGCTCGCTCAGCTGAGCCACACGCAGTCGGTCGTGTCGGTGTGGACCACGGCGTCCCACACGACGGCCGACCACCGCGCGAGCGCGGGCCGCGTCGCATCGGCGGGGCGCGGCGCGAGCGCGAACACGAGGCGTACCGGGTGCGCGCTCGGGCCGTAGCCCGCGACGCACGCGCCGTCGCGCGCGAGCACGTTGAGGAGGTGCGTCGGCCCGGCCGGCAGGGTCGCGGTGAGCGCGACGTCGCCCGGCAGCTCGACGTGATCGCCCGGCGCGACGAGCGAGGTGGTCACGGCGCCGCGCCCGGCCAGCTCGATCGGCGCGGTGCTGACGAGAAAGCTCCACCGCCGGTAGCGCGGGAACCGCGAGAACGGGCCGGAGGTCGTGACCTCGGCGAGGCTGACGCGCACGTCGTAGTCGTCACGATCGGGCCAGCGCACGAGCTCGTGCGTGATCCCACCGCCGTTCTTCCACGGCTGCGCGCGCCAGGCCGCCGGCGAGATCACGCGCATCGCGGCGCTCACGGCGCGGGCTCGGTGATCGGGCCCTCGTCGGGTGGCGGCGGCGGCGGCTCGTCGGGCGGCGGCTCGTCGGGCTCGCTCCCACCGCGCCCCGGCCGGCGCGGGCGGCGCTCGAGCTCGCGGAGCTGCTGCTCGAGCTCGGCGCTGCGGCGGCGTGCCTCGTCGCGCTCGCGCTCCGCCGCGACCTGTGCGGCGCGGGCGGCATCGCGCTCCTGCTCCGCCCGGGTCTGTCCGGAGCGCGCGAGATCGCGATCCTGCTCGGCGGCGAGCTGCGCCTGCTTGGCCGCGTCGCGCTCGCGCTCGGCCGTGGTCTGCGCCGTGCGCGCGTTGTCGCGCTCCTTCTCGGCCACGGCCTGGGCGAGCCGCGCGGCGTCGCGTAGGCGCTCGGCGTCGGTCTGCCGCTCGCGCGCGATGTCGCGCTCGGTGATCGCGATCTGGCGCTGGCGGTCCGCCTCCTCCTTCTGCCGCATCGCCTCCTGGTAGCGCTTCATCGCGTCGTCGGCCTGGCCCTTCGCCTGCTCGGCGGCCTGCGTCGCCTGCGCGCGCAACTTCTCGGCGGCCTTGCGCTTCTGCTCCGCCGCGCGACGCAGTGCATCGGCGTTCTTGCCCTCGCGCTGCGCCTGCTCGGCCTCCGCACGCGCCGCCTCGGCCTCGCGCTGCGCGTCGTCGGCCGCGCGCGCCTTCTCGCTCGCGTCGGCCTTCGCGGCGGCGGCCATCATGCGGAGCTCGGCCTCCTCGCGCGCGAGCTTCGACAGGTAGCCCCACACCAGCACGCCGGCGATCGCGAACACGAGGAACGACGCGATCGCGACGGCCGCGGCCTTGTTGCGGCGCGCCCACCGCGCGAGCCGGCCGGTCCGCGAGTAGCGGTGCGAGAACACGAGATCGCCGGTCAGGTACTGCTTGAGCGCGAGCACGAGCTCGTCAGCGGTGAACCGCTCCGCAGGGTCCCGCGTGATCGCGCGCGCGATGATCCCCGACAGCTCGGGATCGCGCGGCATCGCCGGCGGCGGCGGCTCCCCGTTGCGCAGCCAGTCGAGGAACGCGGCGAGCTGCTGGTTGCGCTCGCCCGGCGTGTCGAGCGTGCGCCACGGGAACGGCGTGCGCCCCGACACGACCTCGTACAGCGTGATCCCGAAGCTGTAGACGTCGAAGCTCGGATCCGCGGCGCGCCCCTGGCTCTGCTCGAGTGGCAGGTACGGCGGCGTGCCCGCGCTGATCGTGACCATGCGACCGCTCATCGACGGCGGCTGATCGTTGATCGACGACAGATCGCTGCCGCCCGGCGCGTCGAGATCGCGCGCGATGCCCCAGTCGATCAGCGTGGCCTCGCCGCGCTTGCCGAGCATGATGTTGTTCGGCGTGCAGTCGCGGTGCACCACGCGCCGCTCGTGGGCGTACGCGAGCGCCTCCGCGATCGAGACCAGGCTCGACACGAGCTCGAGCCGCTCGCGCGTGCACGGCGTGCCGGTCCGCTGCTCCTGCTCGGCGAGCTCGTCGAGGCGATCGCGCAGCGGCGTGCCCTCGACCTTCTCCATCACGCAGAACGGCCAGCCGACGCTCGCCTTGCCGAGCTCGTAGATCGTGACGATCGACGGGTGCTGGAGCTTGGCGAGGATCCGGGCCTCGGCGGTGACGCGGCGCTGGAACATCTGCGCCATGCCGGCGGGCAGATCATCGCCCTCGCGCGGCGCCTTGAGGATCACCGTGCGCCCGAGCCGCCGATCCTCGCCGGCGAAGATCTGCGCCATCCCGCCGCGCGCGATCGGATCCGCCGGCCACCGGAAGGCGTTCTCGCTGACGAGCCCTTTCGGCAGGTCGAGCTCGATCGCCGGCTCGTCGCCGTCCGGCGCCGAGGTCACGAGCGACCGGCACATCGAGCAGCTCTCGAGGTGCCGGTGGACGTCCGGCGACGGCGCGGGATCCTGGAGCTCGGCAAGGGTTGGGTGGCTCTCCCCCTCCATGCCGGGCCGGGTCGGATCGGTCTCCATCCGGCGGTTATATCGCCGGGATGTGGTTCAGTGGTCGTGGTCGCAGTCGGGGCCGTGGACGTGGCCCTCTTCCCCGTGCGCCGGGGCCTCGGGGACCGGCGTGCCGGGCTCGGACAGCTTCTCGACCTCGGTGACCTGCGCGTTGTCGACGAGGAACGTCAACACCTTGTCCTGACGCAGCGAGTACACGACGTTGTCGAGCCGACCGTCGCGCTGCCACTCGGCGCGGAGCTTCGCGGCCGCGACGTTGCGCGCCTTCGCGGTGGTCTCGATGTGGGCGTTCAGCTCCTCGTCGGTGACCGCGATGTTCTCCTTGTCCGCGATCGCCTCGAGGAGCAGCTGGCCACGGACCTCGTCCGCGCCCGCGGGCCGCATCTTCTCGCGCAGCTCCTCGGTCAGGCCGGCCGCGCCGCGCTCGGGCTTCATGCCGAGCATCTGGCGCAGGCGCTGGTACTGCATCTCGACCGCGCGGTCGACGAGCGACGACGCGACCGGGATCTGGTTCTTCTTGATCAGCTCGCGCAGCGCGGCCTCGCGCGCCTCGCGATCGGTGACCGCGCGCTCGCGATCCTCGAGCTCCTTGCGGAGGGCCGCGCGCAGGCCCTCGAGCGTGTCGGCCTTGCCGGTGTCCTTCGCGAACTCGTCGTCGAGCGCGGGGACGTCCTTGGCGCGCGCCTCGAGGATCGTGACGGTCAGGTCCGCCTTGCGGCCGCGGATCGTCTCGTCCTTGTAGTCGTCGGGGACCTGGACCTCGATCTTCTTGTCCTTGGTGTCGAGCGGGATCCCGGTGAGCGCCTCGCGCATGCCGGGGAGCGGCTCGCGCTCGGCGTCGTCGAGGTCGACCGCGAACTGCGGCTGGTTGATCTGGTGCTCGCCGATCGTGCCGGTCACGCTGAGGCCGACGATGTCGCCGGGGGCGGTCACGTCGCGGCCCTCGATCGGGCGCAGCTCGGTGTGCTCGCGGACGAGCTGCTTGAGGGACTCCTCGACCTGCTCGTCGGTCACGACGATCTTGCGGCGCTCGATCGCGAGCCCCTTGTAGTCCTTGGGCTCGATCTCGCCGCGGACCTCGATGATCGCGGCGAACTTGAACGGCTGCCCCTTCTTGATCGGGTCGGCCTCCTCGACGCGCGGCTCGGCCACGGCGGCGAGGTTGTGATCCGCGGACGCCTTGAAGAACGACTCGCGCACGAGCTGGTACGCGACCTCGGCGTTGACCCGCTGGCCATACACCTGCTCGAGGACCGGCCGCGGGACCTTGCCCTTGCGGAACCCCTTGAGGGCGACGCCCTTGCCGAGATCCTTGTAGGCCTCGCCGAGCTTGGCGGAGACCGTCTCCCACGGGATCTCGACGAACATCTTCTTCTCGACCGGCGAAACGTCTTCGATGCGTACCTGCATGATCGGAGGCACTGCGTACCATAGGCCTCGTCGAGACGGATCGCGGATTCGCGCAGATTCGGTGGCGTAAGACTACGATCGGAGCCGGTATGTCGGCTCGCCGCCCTGGGGCTCGCTGGGCTCGACGAGATCGAGGCCGTAGCTCTCGAGCTTGCGGGTCAGCTCCTCCATGAACGCGACCGCGTCGGAGAGATCGAGCATCTGGCCGATCGTACGCGCCGACAGCGGGCGTTCCCCGAGGGCGTTGAGGACCCGGCGCTCTCCCGCGTCGATCTGGAAGTCGGCGGGCACCACCCGATCGACCAGCCGCCCGAGGCGGGCCGACACGTGCGGGGCCAGCCCGAGCCGGACGATCGCCGACTGTGCGCCGGAGCCGGACTGGTATCCGAGCGCCGTGCGGGCGAGCCCCGACGCCATCGCGGGCGGCCGCGTCCCGCCCTTGCGTGGGCGCGGAAGCGGGGTCGTGCGGAGCTCGGGGTTCGACGGAGGCGCGCTCGGCGCCGGCGCCGGAACGTGATGCGCCGCCACCTGCACCTGCGGCACGTACGTGGCCTGCGGCGCCTGCGGGATCCTCGCGGCGCCCGCCTGCGCGACGTAGTCGATCGACGGGTGCGCCGGCTCGTGGCGGCGCGGCAGCACGCGCGGCGCCCCCGGCGCCCAGTGGGCCGTCGGCTCGCGGTCGAACGTCGACTCCTCGTCGAGCAGGCGCGGCGGGTTGCCCTTCGATCCCGCGAGCCGGCGCGCCGCCTCCTCGAGCTGCAGCTTGATCTGCTGCGCGCGGCCGTCGACCTGCTCGCCGACGTGGATGCCCCACGGCCCGTTGGCGTCGATGCCCGCGGGGCCGATCGCGAGCTCCACGCCGTGCAGCATGATCGTCGGTCGCGTCTGGTCGCGGCTCTCGGCGAACGCGCGCATCAGGACGCGCTGCTCGGCCCACTTCTCCGAGATCACCATCACCGATCGCCAGTGACTCGGCGGTGCGCCCGGAGCGCGCACCCACACGTCGACGAACCGGATCTGCGCCATGGCGAGCAGGGCTCATCATAGCAGCGGAAGTTTGCAGAGTGTGGCAGCCTTCCGGCTCTCGTGAGTCGCACGCACGGATGGATGCCCCTCGGTGTGTTCGCCGTGGCGCTCGTGATCCTGATCGCGGGTGCCGCAGGTGGGCCGGGATGGGACGCCGCGGCCGGGCACGCCACGCTCGCCGCACACCTCGAGCGCACGGCCGCGGCGCCGCTCCACGGCGCGCTCGCAGGAGCGTTCGCCCAGCTCCCGTTCGGCGAGGTCGGGTTCCGCCTCGCGGTGCTCGCCGCGGTGCTCGGCGCGCTGACCCTCGCGGGTGTGGTCCGCGCCACACAGGCGCTCGTGCCGAAAGCGCCGCTCGCCTGGCTCGCCGGCAGCGTGCTGCTCGCGCTCGCGCCTCCGTTCCGCGACGCGACCGGGTTCGCCGATCCGGCGAGCCTCGCCGCGTGTGGCGGGGTCTGGGCGCTCGCCGCGGTGATCGAGCACGCGCGCGCGCCGTCCCCGCGCACCGCCGCGCTCGCGATCGCCATGGTCGCGGTCGTCCTCGGTAGCGCGCCGTGGCTCGGCGTCGCGCTCGGCGCGCTCGTCGTCGTCTGGCTCGCGCGCACCGGCGCGTCGCGCCAGCTGCTCGCGCTCGGGATCGCGGCGCTCGGCGCGCTCGTCGCCGTGCTGTGGATCGCGACGATCGGCCGGCTCCCCGGCGTCGGCTCGAGCCTGACCGCGATGGTCCGCGCGCTCGGCCCGGGCTCGGCCGCCGTCCTCGTCGGCGCCGGCCTGCTCGGCGTCGCGTTCGGCGCGGCGACCCGCCTGCCGCGGGCGAGCTGGCTCGCGCTCGCGCTCCTCGTCGCCGTCGTGCACGCGCTGGTGATCCAGCCCGCGCCGGCGATCGTGCTCGCGCTGCTCGCGGTCGGCGTCGCGATCCTGCCGAGCGCGGTGTGCCGCGCGCTGCCCGAGCTGCCGGCGATCGCCGTGGTGCTCGCGGCGACGGCGCCGCTCGTCGGCGTGGCGCTGCTCAGCGGGCCGCAGCTCGGCGTCGACGATCCGGGAGACGCGCCCACGCGGCTCGCCACCGACGTCATCGGCGAGCTCCCTCCGGGCCCCGGCGTGATCGTCGCGCGCTCGGGCACCGTGTGGGCGGCGCTTCACTACGAGCAGCGCGTGGCTGGCGCGCGACCGGATCTGACGCTCGCCCCGCCCGCCCCCGCCGAGGTCTCGGACGTGATCATCGCGAACGCGCTGCGCGCGAAGCAGATCGCCGGCGCCGACGTCCCGGCGTTCGGTCGCCTGCTGCCGGACCGCGCGTTGCCGCGCGGGCGTGGGTTCCAGCTCCGCGGCGAGCCGACGGCCGCCGCGATCCCACCACCACCGCCGGCTGGCTACGCGTCCGCGATCGGCGAGGAGCAGGCGGTCCTGCTCGCGCTCGCGCGCGCTCGCTACGAGGCGGGGAGCGGGCGGCTCGACGCGGCGGCGCGCGCCGCGGGGCTCACGAGCCGGTTCCGCGCCGCGGATCTCGCCCTCCTCTCGATGGCGCTGCCGTCGCGCGAGCGCCCGGCCCTCTACGGGTTCATCCCGCGGCTCGACGAGCGACGCGCCGGGCGCTGGGTCCTCGAGCTGTTCGGAGACGATCTGGCATGGGTCGGTGGGCTGCCGCCCGTCGCGCTACCGGAGGACGCGCCGCCCGCGCGAAGGCTCCACGCGCTGTGGCGTCAGCTGCTGACCGGCGAGCTCACCGCCGACGATCCCGCGATCGCCGCGCTCGGCCCGGCGGCCGTCACCGCCACGCGCGAGATGCTCGCGATCGTGCGACCCGCGACGCCTGCGACCGATCCCGACGCACCTGCCGGCGACACCGCGTCGTCCGCGCCGCCCGACGCGGGACCGTCCGCGGGACCCTGAGCCAAGCGAGGCGCCGAAAAAAAACCGCCGACAGTCTGGGGGAGACTGTCGGCGGGACCCGCATGGTGGTGCGGGGGTCAGTGGCGTGCGTCTGGCGCGGGTGGAACACCAGTACGTCGCCGAGCGAACTTGACGGCGTTGCACTGCAGGGCCGGTACCAACTCGCCGGCCGCTGGCAGAACGCGGGGTTGCACGCTCCTACCGCGCAAGAGCTCGGAGACACGACGAGATGAGCGCGCGCTCTGGCGCCACACCGTGCGACGTCGCGCGCCACGTCACCAGACATGTGCACTCTCCGCTGCGCACTCTCCCTGCGTGACCCGCCCGGTGCGGCTCGTGCAGCACCCCGAGCATGCCGCCCAACCGTCGGTCGCCGTCGAGCTACGACGAGATCGTCCGCAAGACCGTCCCCGATCCGGACAGCTCGTGGCGCCCCGATCCCGAGCAGGTCCGGGCGGCTCACGCGGGAGCACGCGCGCTCGACGCCGAGGAGCGGGCCCTCCTCGATCGCGTCTCCGGAGCGTTGCTCGACGACGAGGAGCTCGCGGCCTGGGACATCGACGTCGAGATCGAGCGCGCGACGGTCCGGCTGCACGGCCAGGTCGGTGATATCGCGATCCTCGAGCGCATCGGCGGGATCGTGGCCCGCGTCGATGGCGTAGGGGAGGTCGTGAACAAGCTCGTCGTCGCGCCGCCCGAGGAGCTACGCGGGTAAGACCCGATGAGGCTCCACCGCGCACCCGGGCGCGCGGAAGCGCCCGGTGAGCGCTAGCGCACGGTCCATGCACCACCTTTCAACACGTTCTCGCGCGCAATAGGTGTCTGCGCGTCGGCATCAGACTGGCATATACGCTGCAGCGGTCAGGGATGCGTATCTATACGAGTTATTACTTATGGTTACCTGGGCGATTGCTTTCTTCCTGATCGCGCTACTCGCCGCGTTCCTCGGGTCCGCTGGGGTCGCCGCCTCGGTCACCGGGATCGCAAACCTCATCTTCGTCGTCGCGCTCATCTTGGCGATCGTGAGCCTCGTGGCTGGTCGCCGGCCCGCCGTGTGAGCGCGGCCTCTGGTCCATGCGCGTGCGTGGACTCGCTGGCGGCAGAAAGGTATGACCTCGCTGTGAACGGAACCATCCTCATCGTCGACGACGACGACGATACCGCCGTGCTCTTGCGCGATAGCCTGCGCAAGCGGGGCTTCGACGTCGATGCCGTGAACTCGGCGCAGCAGTGCCTCGAGCATCTGCGCACCGATCCGGCCGACGTGGTCGTGACGGATGTCCAGATGACGGGGATGTCCGGTATCGAGCTGTGCCAGGAGCTGCGGCAACGCTATCCCGATCTGCTCCCGATCGTGCTGACCGGTCAGGGAGGGCTCGAGACAGCCATCGCCGCGATCCGCGCCGGCGCCTACGACTTCATCACCAAGCCGGTGAAGGTCGACGCGCTCGCGATCGCGGTCGGTCGCGCGCTCGAGCATCTGTCCCTCAAGCGGGAGGTGAAGCGCCTCCGCACCGCGGCCGATCGCGACACCCCGATCGACGGCATCGCGGGCTCGAGCCCGGCGATCCGCGAGACCATCGAGATGATCCGCCGCGTCGCCGACAGCGACGCCACCGTGCTCGTCACCGGCGAGTCCGGCACCGGTAAGGAGCTCGTCGCGCGCGCGCTCCACAACCTGTCGCCGCGCCGCGACCAGCCGTTCGTCGCCGTGAACTGCGCGGCGATGCCGGCCCCGCTCCTCGAGAGCGAGCTGTTCGGCCACGTCCGCGGCGCGTTCACCGACGCGAAGCGCTCGCGCGCGGGTCTGTTCGTGCAGGCCGGCGCGGGGACGATCTTCCTCGACGAGATCGGTGAGATGCCGATCGAGATGCAGGTCAAGCTCCTCCGCGTGCTCCAGGAGCGCAAGGTCCGCCCCGTCGGTGGCGACGAGGAGGTGCCGTTCGAGGCGCGCGTCGTCACGGCGACGAACCGCGATCTCGAGACCGAGGTCGAGGAGAAGCGGTTCCGCGAGGACCTCTTCTACCGCATCAACGTCGTCGCGATCCCGGTGCCGCCGCTGCGCTCGCGCGCGGGCGACATCCTGTTGCTCGCGCAGTACTTCCTCAAGCGCATCGCCGCGCGCACGAACAAGCCGGTCCAGGGCATCTCCGGCCCGGCGGCCCGCCTGCTCATGGACTACGACTGGCCGGGCAACGTCCGCGAGCTCGAGAACTGCATGGAGCGCGCGGTCGCGCTGTGCCGCCTCGACGAGATCACCGTCGACGACCTGCCGGCGAAGATCCAGGAGCACCAGTCGAGCAAGATCGTCATCACCACGGAGAGCCCGGGCGAGCTGATCACGCTCGACGAGATGGAGCGGCGCTACGTCCGCCAGGTGCTGAACGCCGTGGGCGGCAACAAGACCCACGCGGCCCGGATCCTCGGCATCGATCGTCGCTCGCTGTACCGCCGGCTCGAGGAGCCGCGTCACGAGCAGAAGCCGGCCGAGGCTCCGGCGGCCACGCGCGCACCGACCGCTCCGACGACCCCGCCTCCGCCGATCTCCAACGGGCACAGCAACGGCGCGGCAGGCGCCGGCTCGAGCGCGGGCTCGGGCCACCCGGGAGAGATCGAGCAGAGCTAGCCTCGAGAGGGCCATGAAGCCGCAGCAGATCCACCTGCTCGTCGTCGAGGACGACGACCCGGGCGTGATGAACGTCCACCGTGCCCTGGCCCAGGCTCCCGCGATCGCCTCGTTCACCGTGTCTCCGCTCGTGGGCGCGACAGGTCGGCCATGACAGAGCGAATCAAGCTGCTCCTGATCGACGACGACCTCGTCGACCGGCTCGCGATCCGACGCGCGATCGAGCAGAGCGGCCTGACCGCCGAGCTCGACGAGGCCGCGAGCGCCGACGAGGCCCTCGAGCGCGTCCGGTCGACGACCTACGACTGCCTGCTGCTCGATCACGACCTGCCCGCGACGACGGGCATCGAGGTCGCGCAGCGCCTGCGCGCGAGCGGCAACCTGACCCCGATCGTGTTCGTGACCGGGCAGCAGAACGAGGAGCTGCTGCAGGCGGCGGTCGAGGCCGGCGTGACCGACTTCTTCCCGAAGGGCGATCTGTCGCCGCGCCGGCTCGCCCTCCGCATCCGGTTCGCGATCCGGATCGGCCGCGCCGAGGCCGAGTCCGCGCGCTCGCTCGCCGCGGCGAACCAGGCGGCGCGTGCCCGCGACGACATCCTCGCGGTGGTCTCGCACGACCTCCGCGGTCCGCTACACGCGATCAGCCTCGCGTGCGAGGCGCTGCGCGACGAGATCACCGGCGACGCCGCTCGTTATCTCGGCGCGATCGAGCGCGCATCGCAGCGGGCCGAGCGGCTGATCTCCGATCTCCTCGAGGCGAGCGCGATCGAGAACGGTGCGCTGACGCTGACCCGCGGCTCGGTCGACATGAACGGGATCGTGCGCCAAGCGTGCGTGGATCACGAGCTGCTCGCCAAGGAGAGCGGCGGGCGCATCGAGGCCCGTCTCTCCGACGAGCCCGTGATCGTGTCGGCCGATCGCGATCGCGTGCTCCAGGTGCTCGGGAACTTGATCGGGAACGCGCTCAAGCACGCGCGCGGCGCACCGATCGAGCTCGTGGTGAAGCGCGAGGAGCCCGACGCCGTGGTCACCGTGCGCGACGGCGGCCCCGGCATCCCCGAGAACGAGCTGCCCCACATCTTCGATCGCTACTGGCACGGGCGCACGCGCAAGGGCGGCGCCGGACTCGGCCTCTCGATCGCGAGGGGCATCGTCGAGGCGCACGGCGGCCGCATGATGGTCGCGAGCAAGCACGGCGAGGGCTGCGAGTTCTCGTTCACGCTGCCGCTCGCCGCGAATCGCGGCTGAGCTCCGCTACGCCGGGGCCGGCAGCGCGCCGTTCGCCCCCGGATCGACCGGCCTCCGCGGCAGCGTCACGACGAACGTCGTGCCACGCTCGGCGGTCGACGACACGGTGACCGTCCCGCCGTGCGCGACCGTGATCTCGCGGACGATGTACAGCCCGAGGCCGAGCCCGTGGCCGGACCGCCCGCCACGGCGGAACGGCTCGAAGATCCGGGGGAGCACGTCGGCCGCGATCTGTCCGCCGTTGTGCACCCGGAGCTGGACCTCCTCGGCCGCGGAGCCATCGACCTCGACGCGGATCGTGCCTCGCGCCGGCCCGTGCGTCACGGCGTTGCCGATCAGGTTCGCGGTGACCCGCGAGATGCGCGGCAGATCCCACAGGCCGGATGCGTCACCGCACGCGCACAGCTCGAACTGGCGCTCGCCGCGCCGCAGCTCGAGCTCGCGCAGCACGCTCTCCACGACCCGGCGCAGGTCCGCGTGCGAGCGCTCGAGCGGGAGGCCATCGCCGAGACGCGTCCGCGCCACGTCGTACAGCTGGTCGAGCATGGCGCTCATTCGCTCGGTCGCGTTGGCGACGCGCTCGACGATCGCCCGCTGCCCCGCGTCGACGAGCGCCCCCTGCAGCATCTGGGTGCCGAGCGAGATCGTATGGAGGGGCGTCCGCAGATCGTGGTTGAGCGCCGCCACGAAGGTCTCGTGCAAGCGGAGCGACTCGGCGAGCCGCGCGCTGACCTCCTCGATCTTCACGAGCTGCAGCGCGAGCTGGCGCTGCTGATCGTGGAGGGTGATGAACATCTTCACCTTGCTGAGGAGGATCTTCGGATCCACGGGCTTGAACAGGAAATCGAACGCACCGGCGTCGTAGCCCTGGAACATGCGCTGCGGCTCGTACGCGGCGGTCACGAAGATGATCGGCACGTGCTTGGTACGCTGCGATCCCCGCATCAGCTCCGCGAGCTGCACGCCGTCCATCTCCGGCATGTTGACGTCGAGCAGGGCGAGCGCGAAGTCCTGCTCGAGCAGACGCTCGAGCGCTTCGTTGCCGGACTGCGCCAGCACCACCTCGACCTCGAGCCGGCGCAACAGCGCCTCCATCGCGAGCAGGTTCTCCTCGATGTCGTCGACGACGAGGATGCGGGCCGGAGGCAGCTCCACCGAGGAGCCTCCGCGCGGCGTCTTCCGCGAGCGGGGGGCGTGGGTCGTCATCGGCGGTCCCTCTTGCGGTACCACCGCTCGGGACCTGCGTGGAAGGCGTCCCGCACGGGCGAGAACTCCACCGTCTCCCGCGGGCCGAGCCCCAACCAGCCCTGGCGGACGAGCGAGCGTTCGAACAGACCGAGCGCGCGATGCTGGAGCTCGGGTCCGAAGTAGATGAGCACGTTCCGGCACGACACCACCTGCACCTCGGCGAACACCGCGTCGGTCGCGAGGCTGTGGTCGGCGAACACGAGGCACTCGCGCAGCGAGCGATCGAAGACCGCGCCGTGGGGACCCGCCGTGTAGTGCTCCGAGAGCGAGATCCGGGCCCCGGTCTTGCGATGGTTCTCGCTGAAGGTGCGGATGCGCTCCAGGCCGTACACGCCGGCCTCCGCGGCGCGCAGGCTACGGCCGTGGATGTCGGTCGCGTAGATCAGCGTGCGCGCGAGCAGGGACTCCTCCTTGAGGATGATCGCGAACGAGTACGCCTCTTCTCCGGTGCTGCACCCCGCGATCCAGAGCTTGCGGGAGGGATACGTCCGCAGCACGGGGACGATCTCCTCGCGGAAGTACCGGAAGTACGCGGGGTCGCGGAACATGTCCGAGACCTGCACGGTCAAGTGCGAGAGCACGTCGCCGAACGCCCCCGGCCTCCGCACGATCGAGGACGTGAGCTCGTCGATCGTGGACAGCCCGAACCGGGCCACCGCGCTCTGCACGCGCCGGCACAGCGACGGCCGCGCGTACCCACGAAAGTCGTAGTGATAGGTCTCGTGGATCACGTCGAGCAGTCGATCCACCGAAGCATCATCGATCTCGTTCACCGCGGCATCCACACGCGCAAGAGAGACAGGAGCATGTCGACGTCGATCGGCTTGGCGAGGTAATCGTTCGCGCCGGCATCGAGACACGCCTGCCGATCGTCCGCCATCGCCTTCGCGGTGAGCGCGATGATCGGCAGCGTCCGCCATCGCTCGTGGCGGCGGATCTCGCGCGTCGCGTCCAGGCCGTTCATCTCCGGCATCATGATGTCCATCAACACGAGATCGATCGGCGTCTCGCGGAGGATCTCGAGGGCCTCGCGGCCGTTGCGCGCGATCGCGAGCTCGAGCCCGCGCGGCTCGAGCAGGCTCGACAGCGCGAACACGTTGCGCACGTCGTCCTCCACGACGAGCACTCGCTTCCCTTCGAAGATCGCCTCGCGATCGCGCACGTCCCGGAGGATCTGCTGGCGCTCCGGCGGCAGCTCGGCCTCGACCTGGTGGAGGAACAGCGTGACCTCGTCGAGGAGCCGCTCGGGCGAGCGCGCGCCCTTGATGACGATCGACGACGAGTAGCGCTGCAGCAGGGCCTCCTCCTCGTCCGTGAGCGACTTCCCGGTGTGGACGATCACGGGCGGGAACGTGATCCGCTCGTCCCCCGTCATCCTCTCGAGGAGCTCGAAGCCGGTCCCGTCGGCGAGGTGCAGATCCATCACGACGCAATCGAACGTCACGGAGGACAGCTGATCGAGCGCACCCGCGATCGAGGGCGTCGCGGCGATCTCGACGCCGTCGGACGCGAGCAGCTGCCGGAGGGCCGCCGCCTGGGCCTCGTCGTCCTCGACGACCAGGACGCGCCGGACGCGCTGCGCCGTGCGATCCTCGATGCGCCGGATCGCGGCGATCAGCTCCTCGCGGCTCGTCGGCTTCAGCAGGTAGCCGACCGCGCCGAGCTCGAGAGATCGCTGCACGTGATCCTCGACCGACACCACGTGGATCGGCACGTGGCGAATGGCGGGCTGCCGCTTGAGCCGCTCGAGCACGCTGAGCCCCGAGTGATCCGGCAGGTTCAGATCGAGCAGGATGCCGTCCGGTACGTACCGCAACGCCATCCCGACACCTTCGTCGGCGGTGGTCGCGATCAGCGTCTGGTAGCCGAGCTCGCGCCCGAGACCGCGCAGGATCGCCGCGAACGCGAGGTCGTCCTCGATCACGAGCAACGTCTTTTTGCCCTGCTCGAGGTGATCGCGGTCGTCGATCGCGGGCTCGACGCGCGGGGTCGCGGGCTCGCTGCGCTCCGGCGCCGGTGCGACGCTCGCCGCGGGTGGTGGCGGGGACGGCGGCGAGGACGGCGGGGGCACCGCGGGTGGCGCGATCCTCGTGCCACGGCTCGTGGCCAGCGGGGCGAGCGCGGGGATCTCGAGCGTGAACGTGCTGCCGCGCCCGGGCTCGCTCGCGAGGCGTAGCTCGCCCCCGAGCAGGCTCGCCAGATCGCGCGAGATCGCGAGCCCGAGCCCCGTGCCACCGTGCTTGCGGCTCACCGAGCCGTCGATCTGGTGGAACGCCTCGAACACCTTCCCGTGCTCCGCGGGCGGGATCCCGATCCCGGTGTCGCGCACGACGAAGCAGACGCGATCGTCCGACGCGAGGACGGTCACGGTGACGCCCCCGCGCTCGGTGAACTTGCACGCGTTCGAGATCAGGTTGCGTAGCACCTGCATGACGCGCTGCTCGTCGGTCTGCAGCTGCGCGGGGACCTCGGGAGCCACGGTGATCGCGAGCGACAGCCCGCGGCTCGCGGCGACGGGCTCGAACTCGCGGAGCAGCGCTTCGCGCACGCGATCGACCACGACCGGTCCGACGCGCAGCTCGAGGCGCCCAGCCTCGATCTTCGCGAGATCGAGGATGTCGTTGATCATCGCCAGCAGATCGTTGCCCGCCGAGTAGATCGTGTTCGCGAACTTGACCTGCTCCTCGCTCAGGTTGCCGCCGGGGTTGTCGCCGAGCAGCCGCGCGAGGATCAGCGAGCTGTTCAGGGGCGTGCGCAGCTCGTGCGACATCCTCGCGAGGAACTCCGACTTGTACTGGCTCGCCAGCTGGAGGTCCCGCGCGCGCTCCTGCAGCTGCTTCTGCGCCGTCAGCAGCTCCTCGCGCTGCAGCTCGAGGGCGGCCGTCTGCTCCTCGAGGCTGGCGTTCGCGGCCTCGAGCTCGTGCTGGATCGCCTGCTGGCGGGTCTGCGCCTCGCGCAGCGCGTGGCTCTGCGTCTCGAGCTCCTCGTTGGTCGAGCGCAGCTCCTCGTGCTGCGCCTGCAGCTCCTCGCCCTGTCGCTGCGTCTCCTCGAGCAGGTCCTGGAGCCGCGCGCGCTGCTCGGAGCCACGGATCGCGAGCGCGACCGTGGTGGCCACGCCCTCGAGCATGGTGGTGGTCCGCTCGTCGACCGGCCCCGGGTACCCGAGCTCGATGACCGCGACCGGCGCCTGATCGACCCGCGCGGGGACGATCACGAGCTCCACCGTCTGCGTTCGCCCGATCCCCGCGACGACCTCGAGCTGCGCATCCACCGCCGCCACCCGTCGCGGCTTCCCCTCGGCCAGCGCCTGCCCGAGCTGGCCGTCGGTCGCGGACATCGTGGGCGGCCGATCGCTCGCCAGCCCGTGCGCCGCCACCCGGTGCAGGTCGCCACCGCGGACCTGGTAGAGCGCGCCGACGATCGCGCCCGTGTGCGCGCACAGCACGTCGAGCGCGGCGGAGGCCACCTCGCGTACGCTGCGCTCGCCGACGATGGCGGCCGCGACCTCGGCCTCGCCCCGGCGCACCCACTCCTGCTCGACCACGCGGTCGCGCGACGCGCGCTCGCGACCGACCAGCAGCTCGAACGCGGTCGACACCGTGGCCAGCTGCCGTCGGCTGACGAACGCGAGCGTGAGGGCGGACATGCCAAGAAGGCTGACGAACAGGATCTTCGCCGTGCGGTCGGTCGCGGCCGCATCGGCGCTCCGCTCCGCGAGCAGGTCACGCGCCGCGGCGACCGACTGGTTCATGAGCTCGCGCGCACGGTGGATGTTCCGCACGCGCGCGGTCAGCGCCTCGTGATCGTCGCGCGCCTCGGCGTGCTCGCGGGCCGTCGCCTGCATGGCGAGGGTACGCCAGGCCTGGATCTGAACCTCGATCTCGTCGAGCCGGTTCAGCTGCTCGAGATCGAGGTACAGACGCCGCAGGTCACCGACGAGGCTGAGGGGACTAATCCGCTCGAAGTCGTGGAGCGCCGTGCGATCGCCGGTCAGCAGGTAGCGGCGCAAGGACGACTCCTGCTCCGTCAGCCGCATGCGGAGCTCGAACAGCTTCGCGAGCTGCACGTTCGTCCGATCCACCAGCTCCGCCGACGACGACATCCGGTCGATCTGCCAGGCGAGCATGCCGCCCATGACGAGCAGCAGGACGACGGGCGCGACGACCGCGATGGCCATGTGGCGCGCGAGCGGAACGCGATCCGTGGGTGCAGCGGGAGTCACGTCGGCCCCCCTTATAGGACGAGCGACCGAGGAGCTCGCGAGAGTTCGCACGACGAGGCCCCGATCTCACGCTCGTCTCGCGGTGTCCCCGCGCCTCGAGCGCGCGCGTGTCACACGCGCATCGCGCCGTGCGTCGATGCACGGCACCCCACGCGCGAACGGTCGCGCAGCGCGATCCGCGCGCGCCCGCGCTGGCACGACCCGTGCTGGGCGGTCGGCCATGGCTTCTGCATCCAGCACCTCGAACCTCCGCCTCGCGCGCATCGCCGATCATCCGCGTTTCCTGGAGACCGTCGTCGGGCGACTGCTCGACATCGTCGTGTACTCCGTCGAGGGAGTGCGTGAGCGCGTGCGCGGTCGCATCACGATTCACTGACGCGGAAGCCGCCCGGGTGGCACCTCGTTTGCTGCTCCGGCGCTCATGCCGCGCATCACCGATGAGCTCGATCCTCGCGACGACCGCGACCTGTTCGATCTCGACGAGGACCTGGAGATCGAGGATGACATCGAGCTCGCACGGCGATCGTTCCGGATCGCCGGCGACGAGACCGACGAGGAGGAGCTCGCCGAGCGCGACCTGCTCGTCGCGCTCGATGACGACGACCTCGAGCACATGGAGGGCCCCGACTCGTGACGAGGGCCCCGACTCGTGACCGGCGCGCGCTCGCGCGGGCTCAGTCGGACGAGTCCGGGCTCGCGGGCCGGATCACCGCGGTCGGCGGCGTGCGGTTGCCGTCGAGCACGGGCAGCGGGACGCCCCCGGTGTCGGCGAAGTGATCGTACGCGCGCTCGCCCGTCATCGCGCGAAGCTGCACGAGCTCGCGCTGCACGTCGGCCGCCGACGGGCGCTCCTCGTGGTTCTTGACCAGCATGCGCTCGACGAGGTCGACGAGGCCGTACGGTGCGTCCGGGCACCGCGGCGCGAGCGCCGGCACCGGCCGGTTGAGGTGCTGCACGAGGATCTCCACGCTGGTCGCGCCGATGAACGGCGGGCGCCCCGTCAGCGCCTGGTACGCGACGACGCCGAGCCCGTACACGTCGCAGTAGCCATCCGTGGGGCCACCGCGCGCCTGCTCGGGCGCCATGTAGGTCGGCGTGCCGATCGCCTCGTTCATGTTCGTGAAGCGCGCGCCGGCGAGATGGTGTGCGATGCCCCAGTCGATCACGCGCACGCGGAACCGGGCATCGGCCGGAGTGAGGAAGATGTTGTCGGGCTTGAGATCGCGATGCGTCACGCCACGCGCGTGCGCCGCATCGAGCACCTCTGCCACGGCGGAAACGAAGTCGATCACCTCCTCCGCACCTACCGGTCCCCGCTGCATCCGACACGCGAGGGAGCTCCCCTCGATGAGCTCCATCGCGATCCACGGCCGGCCGTCCTCGAGCAGACCGCACTCGTAGAAGCGCGGGATGCCCGCGTGCGAGACGCTCGCGAGAATCGAGGCTTCGCGCATCATGCGGTCGATCGCGCGGTCCTGGGCGAGCTGGTCCTCGCGCAGCACCTTGAGCGCGACGATCTGCGAGGTCAGCGCGTGCGTGGCGCGGTAGACCCAGCCCATGCCGCCGGTTCCGACGAGCTTGTCGACGCGGTACGCGCTGACCAGGTGACCGGCCGGGAGTCCACCCTCGGTACGTTCATCCGGAGGTGCTTGGACCTGCGAGCTGACCATGACCGTGCCTCCGTGGAGCACGCAGCGTGCCAGCGGGTCTCGCTGCGAAGCAGGCCGTGCGCTGTCGCTACGAATCCGGCCGCCTGCACCCGAGTCGGACTGGTACTTGGCTTACGAAGAACTCGGCAAGGATTCTGCAACCGGGGGCGGGCATGACGACCGAGCCCGCTGTCACGCTAGGTCCCGACGCGATCGTGGGATCGTACCGGCTCGTCAAGGAGATCGGGCGTGGCGGCATGGGCACCGTCTACGAAGCGGTGCACGCGGTCCTCCCGCGTCGCGCCGCCGTCAAGGTCATGCACGCGGACCTGCGGCGGCAGCCCGGGATGGCGACGCGCATGGTCCAGGAGGCCGCGATCCTCGAGGACGTGCGCCACGTAGGGGTCGTGCGTGTCTACGAGTGCAACCTCCTCCCCGACCGGCGCCCGTGGATCGCGATGGAGCTCGTCGAAGGCGAGACGCTCGCGCAGCGGCTCCACTACGCGTCGACGCTCGGCGCCGCCGAGGTCGCGAAGCTGCTGTCCGAGGTCGCCGACGTGCTCGCGGCCGTGCACGCGCGCGGCATCGTCCACCGCGATCTCAAGCCCGACAACCTGCTGCTCACACCGAGCGATCCGAACTTCCCGCTGCGCGTCATCGACTGGGGCGTCGCGCGACTCGGGCCGATGGGGCGGCTCACCCTCGACGGGCTGACGCCCGGGACGCCGATCTACATGTCGCCGGAGCAGGCGACCGGCAAGAACATCGCCGCGCCGTGCGACGTCTACTCGCTCGGCGTCATCGCGTACGAGGCGCTCGTGGGTCATCCACCGTTCGACGGTCGCACGCTCGCCGAGGTCGTGTGCATGCACCTGACGAGCGAGCCCGCGCCGCTCCGCGAGCGCTGTGGTGCGCCACGCGAGCTGTGCGACCTGATCCATCGCATGCTCGACAAGGACCCGGCGACGCGGCCGGGCGCGATCGAGGTTCGCCAGCTCGCGCGAGCGATCGCGATCGACCTGACGAGCGCCTATGCCGAGTTCGAGCTCGTCGGCGCCGAGCCCGCGCGCGCGACGTCGAAGCCGCGCACCCCGGTGCTCGCCCCACCCGTGCCGACGGACGAGCACGTCGTCGTCGATCCCGACGCGCTCGAGTACGGCGTCACCGAGATGGTGCCGATCGTCCGCAAGCCGCGGTGGACGCCCGAGATCGGCCACATCCCGCCGGAGATCGCGTCGTCTCCCCCGACCCCGACCGCGCGCCGAGCGAGCCCGCCGATCACGCCGCGGTCGTATCGAGATCAGGTCGCGGGCGAGATCCAGGCGGCCTCCGGCAAGCGCCGCTGAATCCGCCTCTCGAACGAGCGCTCCTGCCACATCCTCCTCGTGAGCGTCCGCTCATCGTGAGTCATTGGTGAGTCTTGCGCGCCGCTGTAGCGGAGGCGCTCGGCGCGCGCGCCCGCACACGCTCTCGGCTTGCGAAGACCCGCGTAGCCCGCCCGCGCACGATCGCGCCGGCGCGCACGCGGACTCCCCTCCGACGTGCGTCGTTGGGCGCACTTGGACGGCGGGCCCGAGGCATGCGCCGTGCTTGCTCCTCGCCTCATCGAGAGGAGAGCTGCGATGGCAATGAACAAGGACGGAACCACGATGGGCCCAGGTGGCCAGCCCAGGCTCGAACAGCGCTTCGAGTCGATCAAGGAGAGCGTGCGAGGCCTCGTCGACCGCGGGGGCGAGCGCGCCGGGCGCATCCGGAATCGCGTCATGGAGGTCACGGACCAAGCGAAGGTCCGCGGCAACGACGCGCTGTCGAAGACGACCGAGTTCATTCGCGCGAACCCGCTGAAGTCCGTGGGCATCGCGTTCGGCCTCGGCTACATCGGCATGCGGCTGTTCCGGCGCTGATCCTGCGCACCGCGAGGTCATCGTCATGAACAGAAAGCAAGACCCGGAGCTCGATGCGCGGCGCCGAATCGAGGAAGCGACGGAGGCCATGCGATCGCACGTCGAGGAGCTCGGCCGCCGCTTCCACGACGTGCGCCAGCGGATCGATCTCGAGTCCCGGATCGCCGCGCGCCCGTTGACCGCGGTCGGTATCGCGTTCGCTCTCGGCGCGGTGCTCGCGCTGGGTGGCCGCAGGCGCGCGGCTCCCGAGGAGCAGGTCCAGCGCGGCCTCGGCGGCGCGGTCATCGCCGGCATCACCGCGATCGCGATGCGCGTCGCGAAGGACGCCGCGATCCGCCAGCTCGCCGACGCGGCGCGTAGATGGCTGCACGAGCAGTACGGCACGAACGTTCCAGACTCCGAGCGCGAGGCGTCGCGCGATCCCTCGGTCGAGCCGTTCCTCGAGCACTGACCGAACGGCTCAGCTCCGACGCCGGCGGAGAGCGAGGCCGAGCGGCGCGAGCGCCAGGAGGAGCCCCGTGGCGCCGCCCGTCGCATGACAGCCTTCGCCGCCGCGGATGTTGCCGGGATCGACGGCGCCGGTCGTGCCGCCGTCGGTGTTGACCGGACCCGCGTCATCGCCACCGCCCATGCCCGCATCGGGGGTGGGGCCGCCGGTGCGCTGGAGCGTGATGTCGGCGCACTGGAAGTAGATGTCGACGTCGGGATCGTAGACCGCGCTCTCGGTCATCATCTGGATCAGCTGCAGGGTGCAGTTGTCGCACTCGACGTCGGGCAGCGTGATCTGGAGGCTGTACGGTCGACCGCCGCCGGGGATCGGGCCGCCGACGTCGGGGATGAGATCCGCGATCACGGTCGGATCGAGCCCCTCGGTGCTCTCGGTGTCGGTCGGCGGGATCAGGAAGTCCTCGCCGTCGGTGTCGAAGCTGATCCGGTAGTGGCCGGGGTGGTCGACGGTCTCGCGCCAGCGCACCGTGATCGTCGAGCCGGGCTCGAGCGTGGTGACGTTGGAGCCGCGCGTCGAGCCGGCGAGCCCGCAGTGGCGCTGCTTCTGCTCCGGCGTGCGCGCCGGCGGATAGGTCAGGGTGATGTGGGCGGCGGCGACCGACGGCACCAGCACGCACGCGAGGACAGCGAACCGCATGTCGGAGGCTGACACGGAGTGGCGCGCGCCGTTCGCGTCCTCACGTGTCGCGAGGTCCGTGGATCCGCGCGCGGAGCGGCCACGTCGCGTGATGAACGCGCGGTCAGCGTTGGCGCCGACGGAGAAGCCCGAGGAGCGCGAGCGCGAGCGGCAAGCCCGACGCGGCGCCGGTGGTGGTGCAGCCGCCGGTCGTCTCGGTGGGCGTGCCGGTGCCCGCGTCGTCACCGCCGGCGCCGCCGCCCGGGCCCGCGTCGGGCGTGGGGTTTCCGCCGCCGCGCGCGAGCGTGATGTCGGCGCACTGGTAATAGAGGTCGCTGTTTGAATCGTACTGGCCACCCTCGGTCATCATCTGGATCAGCTGCAGCGTGCAGTTGGTGCACTCGATGTCGGGCAGCGTGATCTCGAAGCTGTACGGGCGCCCGCCGCTCGGCACCGCGCCACCGACATCCGGGATCAGATCCTTGATCACCGTCGGATCCATGCCCTCGGTGCTCTCGGTCGCCGTCGGCGGGACGAGGAAGTCCTCGCCGTCGTCGTCGAAGCTGATCCGGTAGTGGCCGGGGTGATCGATCGTCTCGAGCCACGTCACGGTGATCGTCGAGCCCGGCTCGAGCGTGGTGACCGTCGCGCCGCGGGTCAAGCCGGCGAGGCCGCAGTGGCGCTGCTTCTGCGAGCTGGTCCGCGGCGGCGGATAGGTCAGCGAGATGTGAGCGGCGGCGATCGACGGCACGAGCAGCCAGGCGAGCGGGCCGATGATCCGGACGAGGCGCATGCCACATGCTCGCACGAGCGCCCGCGAACCTCGCGATCTCGCGGCGCCACGCGCGACGACGTGGGCCGCGGCACTGTCAGCGCGAGACGCGTGGCGGCGCGCCCACTTCCCTAACGGCGCGATCGTGCGGCCCGCGCGCTGTCAGCAACTGCGAGGCCGGCGCGCTCACAGGTCCCAGAGATACGACCGCTCGATGACCGGGAACCCGCGCACCGTCGAGCTGACACGAGCTCCGGCGCGTCCACCCATCGCCTCGTAGAACCGCCGCGCGTGGTGGTTGTCCTCGAGCACCCAGATGATCAGCGAGCGCATCGCTTGCTCCTCGCACCACTCGACGACGCTCTCGAACAGCTCGCGGCCGAGGCCGTACCGCTTCGCGCGATCGAGGATGTAGATCTCGTACAGCTCGCCCACCTGCGGCCCTTCGCGGCGTGCCTGCCCGGCGTTGCAGAACCCGACGATGTCGCCGAACGTCGTGTCGTACGCGACGAGGTTGAACGCGGACGGCTCGCGCAAGATCTCGCGGCGCATCGGGATGCGGCGCTCGGGGTCCATCGAGTCGAGGATCGCGTCCGGCAGGATGCCGCGATAGCTCGTCTGCCAGCTGCTCGTCTGTACGCGCGCGATCTGCGCCGCATCGTCGACGGTGGCCGGTCGCACCGCGAACCGCGCGGGCGAGAGGCTGACGAGGGGAACGCTCTGCACGAAGCCAAGCGTACCCCGAGATCGCGGAACGACGAGCGGCAGGGGCTCACCGCGTGACGCGATGCTCAGCCGCCCGCTCGACGGTGTAACCGGCCCTCGCGAGCAGCGCAGGTAATCCTTGCTCGCCGAGGAGGTGCCCCGCACCGACCGCGACGAACGCGCCTCCCTCGGCGAGGTAGCGCTCGATCACCGGCAACCAGCGCCGGTTCCGCGCGTAGAGCACGGTCTCGGCGGTCCGCGGCAGCACGAGCATCCCTGCCAGGGAGGCGAGGTCGCCCGCCTTGTACGCGGCATGGAGAGCGGCGTGCTGGCACGGCATCGTGGCGCGCTCGCGCAGCGCCGCGCGCAGATTGTCGATGGAGACGACGGCGTCGAGCGCCGCGATCTGATCCTCGACACGCTCGAGCGCCTCGACGGGGAGCGCGAACGCGCGGGCCCGCGCGCCGAGCGAGGCGTCCATCGCGACCACCCGCGGCGCCGATCGCCGGTCGAGCAGGATCAGGGCGTACCACGGCCGCGCGCGACGAAGGTCATCCTCGCGGATCACGTCGCGGAGCAGGTCGCGCAGGTCCCACCAGTCGTCCCCGAGCTGATGATCGATCCCCGGCCCCGACGGGATCCGCGTCAGCTCGCGCAGCCGCTCGCGATCGGGCTCCACGTCGCCGAGCTCGGAGACGAAGCGCGTGGAGGCTGCGAGCGCGGCGAGCGCGGCCCCGGGTACCGCGTCGATGCTCGCGTCGTGGATCGTACCGTACAGCCACACGATCGGGCCTGCGTCGCGCTGCACGCGCCACAAGAGCGGCGGGCCGGGTGCTGCCGGCGCGACGATGGCGCACGCAGGTCGTTTCGCCGCGCAGCCGGCGGCCAGGAGTACCACCAGGGCCGCGACGACAGCCACGACGCCCACGGCCCCGGCGATCGCCCGCACGACGCGCCCGACCGGGTGCCACGGCATTCCCCGACCATGCCCTTCCGCCACGCGCAGATCCTCCCATTTGCGTTCGATCTCGGGAAGATCCTGTTGCCGATCCGCGGCGGGCCGGGTACGGGAGGGCCGTGGCCACGCAGAACGTGAACGAGACTCCTACCGAGGCGGCCGAGCCCTCGACCCCCGACGTCGCGCAGGCCGGCGGGATCAAGCGCAAGAACCTGATCATCATCGCCGTCGTCACGGCGCTGGTCTGGGCGTTCGCGATCCAGACCGGCAGCACGGTGCTGATGATCATCGTCGGTGTCCTGACGCTCGTGCTGATCGGCGTGCTGATCTGGGCGTTCCGCATGCTCCGCAAGCAGCGCGGCCTGGTGACGCTGCTGCAGGGCGCGACGACGTCGCCCGAGGCGCGACGCGAGGCGCTCGCGAAGCTCGAGGCCGGCAAGGACGCCAGCGATCCGGTGAACGTGTTCGCGCGCGCGCAGCTGCTCGCGCAGGACGATCCGAAGGGCGCGCTCAAGATGCTCGAGAGCGTCGAGCTGCAGAAGTACCCGGCCGCGATGCAGGACGACGTCTCCCTGCTCAAGACGCAGCTCTACCTCGGCATGGGCCGCACCGCCGACGCCGCGAAGGCCGCGAGCACGATGAACCTCGACAACCCGCAGCGCAAAGAAATCCGGCCGATGGCGGCGTCGATCGTCGCCGAGGCGCTCGCGCGCACGGGCAAGCCGAAGGAGGCGCTCGCGCTGCTCGACACGATCGAGCTGCCGAAGCAGAACCGCGAGCAGATCGTGCTCCAGATGAAGGTCGCCCGGATCTTCGCGAAGTTCGCGTCGAACCAGCGCGGCCCCGCGCGCCAGGAGCTCCAGGCGCTCGCCGCCGAGGACGTCAACCACCTCGGCCGGTTCCTCGCGCCGCAGTTCCGGGTCCACCCCGAGCTGCAGAAGCTCGCGCGCCAGGTGCTCGAGTCGCACCCGCAGGCGCGCAAGATGGCCAAGGGCCAGGCCTCGCGCATGATGCGGCGCTGAGCGAAGGGACGCACCAGGCGACGGTCAGCGCTCGAGGATGACCGCCGGTGCTCGAGTCGCCCCGCAGAGGCGCAAGCTGGCCAGAGGGCCAGATCTCGGGCATGAGCGGCGCTGAGCGCCCGGGCCTCGGTCAGCGATCGATGATGGTAGCCGGACGCGCCGAAGCCGTACGGCAGCGCCGGCGAAGCTCTTTGCGCCGGCGGTGCCGAAACGCGCATGATCTGTATCGTTGCTCGCGGTCAGCGGCACCAGCGCGGGCTCGTTGGACATCTACAGGTACTCGTGCCCTGCTCGTCGCGGCTCCGGTGCACCAGCAGCAAATCGGTACGTACGAGGTACGTACGAGGTACGTACGATGTACGTACGAGTTTCGGAGGGACGGCCAACGCGACGTAGACCATCCACCAGGTGCTCGTACCGAGCCTGCTCGTCGCGGACCCAGTGCACCAGCAGCAATCCGGTACGTACGATGTACGTACGATGTACGCACGATGTACGTACGCGCGAGCCGCGCACCGGTAGCCGCCCTCGCGTCAGCGTCGGTCAGGGAGTCGGAGGCGCGACGGGCGCGGCGAGCTTCGTGGCGAGGCGCGCGATGCGCGGATCGGCGTCGGTGGCGAGCGCGCGCAAGGTCGCAGCGTCGAGTGAGCCCGGTGCGATGCGGTCGAGCGCGCGCAGGGCCGCGAGCCGTACCTCGGGATCGGAGTCGCCGAGCCGCGCGGTGAGCGCCGCCTGTGCCGCACCGACCTGGTGGATCCCGAGCGCGCGTGCGGCGGCCGAGCGGGTCGTGGCGTCGGGTGCCGCGAGCGCGGCCTCGAGCTCTGGGGCGAGCTGGGCGCCAGCGGGATGCGCAGCGGCGGAACGTGCCGCCTCGGCCTGGACCACTGGGGACACATCCGCGAGCGCCTGCTGGATCAGCGGCACGGCGTGCTCGGCGGGCGCGCGCCGCGTGACGAAGGCGTACGCGGCGCGGACCTCGGCGGTCGGCTCGGCGGCGAACAGCTCACCGAGCGCGTCGGCGTACGCGCCGGTCGTGCGCGGCAGGACCTCCACGAGCGCGGCCCGCTCCGCGACCGATGCGACTCCCCGCGCGAGGCGGTCGAGGAACACCGCCGTCGCACGAGGATCCGCGTCGACCCGCGTGGTGAACCGGAGGTGACCGGCGCGGGTGCGCGCGGGGGACAGCTGCGCGAGCTCGGCGTGAAGAGTCGGGTTGTCGGCGCGCAGCGACGCGAGATCGGCCGCGACACGCGCACGCCAGTCCCCGACGACGGTCGCGGACGAACGCGACGACGACGCTGTCGGCGGGCGCGCGGCCGAGCTCGAGGATGACACGGTCGCGGTCACCAACGGAGCGGCGGCATGGGCGAGCGACTTCGCACCGGGCGCCGCGTCGTCGGGCGAACCGCAGGCGGCGAACAGACAGAGGACGAGCGAGACAGCGTGCTTCATCTCAGTTGCTCCCCAGCAGGTGCGGCGCGTCGGACCACCACGAGGCGGTCGGCGTGCGGCGCACGTTGGTTCCACAGTGCACCTCGCCGAGCCCGAGGTGATAGACGTCCCAGTCGTCGACGTAGTGGACCTGGGTCCCGGCCGGCATCGCCTGGGTGAACGCGGTGATGAACGGATCGGACGCCTGGTTCGTCGTCGAGCGGAAGAACGGATCGGCGGTGAAGATGTGCGTGGTCTGCCCGACGTCCGCGACGACGAGGTTGACCATGCCCGGCACCAGCGCGGCGACGCGTCCGCCGCAGTTGCCGATCTCCTCGAACAGCGACGGGATGCGGATGATGTCCGCGTCGGTGAGCCCGAGCTCGGCCTTGAAGGTTTCGGTGATCGGATCGAGGTACGTCTCCTGGATCTCGTTGTTGAGCGCGACGAGGTTCGCGTCACCGAGCAGCGCGCCCACCGTGGAGTACCCGTGATCCTGCCCGTACAGCGGGATCGACCGGCTCGCGGGGAGCGATTCGAGCAGCGCCCACGCGGAGGGCACGTCCGCCATCACGAGCTTGAACCCCTTCGGGGACGATGGATCGGGCACGAAGCTCGAGAACTCGTCGACGTGCCCGACGCACAGCCAGCTCGTCGGGATCTCGAACGGTGCTTGCACCTGCTGCGAGGCGAGGAAGCTCGCGAGCGTGGTGTTGAGCCCGGTGTTGCCGACGCGCCCGTAGTAGATCTTGCCGAACGGGTACGCGACGCCGTTCACGGTCACCGGCGGTGACGCCTCGAGGTTGCCGAACGAGTCGTACGTCGTGCGGAACTGCGGGTTGCCCCACGTCTGCGCGATCGTGTCGGGGCCGACCCACGCCGACTGGGCGTAGCCGTTGAGCCCGCGATTCCGGATCGAGTCGATCACGATGTCGAGCCGCTGGTCGTCGGGGCCGATCGCGGTCGCGAACTCGAACTCGTCCTGGATCCAGACGTCGCCGCCCACGATGCCGCCCGACACCGCGGTGAACCTCGAGCCGAGCGTCGTCGCGAACGCGTCGACCATCGACCCGTTGCCGTTCACGCGCACGACCCACACGTGCTCGGCGGGCTGCAGGTGGTGGTTCATGATCAGCGGCGCCGCCTGGAGCGTCACGGTCGCTTCCCGGCCTCCGCCGGCGATCGCGAGCTCCGCGGTGGCGAGGTAGTTGCCGAACTCGATCGCGAGCTCGACGTCGCTTCCGTCCACGGGCATCGTCACCGCGGTCGCGCTCGCGCCGGCGCCGAGCAAGAGCTCGCCGTCGCGATACACGCGGACGAAGCTCGTGTCCCCCGAGAGCGAGAGCTGCACCTCGCTGCCGGCGAGCGCGAGCCGGTCCCCCGGGAGCACGAGCGTGGACAGATCGTTGTCGCCCGCGAACAGCGGCTGCTCCCAGTCGCGCTGCGAGCCGTCGTCGTTGTCGAGGTTCGGCACGCCGTGGACATCGTCGAACGCGAACGCCGGCCCGGGGGGCGGGGCGTCGGGCGCGGCGTCGGCCGGCAGGCAGCTGGTGACCCCGGTGCAGGTCCCGCCGTCGGGCAGGCCCGGGGCGACGTCCTCCCCACCACACGCCGCGACCAGGCACGAGAGCAGAGCTGCGGACACAAGACGGCTCATCGCCGGCGAGCTTCCGACGTCCCGGCGGCGCAAGGAAGCAAAAGTCACATACGACCGCTGACCCACCTGCGTACTGGAGAACGCGTGTCATCGCGCGGAGATCGCGATGCCGCGGTGCGGCACGAGCGCGATCAGCCGCCGATCGTCTCGCCGCCGAGCACCGGCAGCACGATGCCGGTGATGTAGCTCGAGTCGGCCTCCGACGCGAAGAAGACGTACGCCGGCGCGAGCTCCTCGGGCTGCGCGGGCCGCTGCATCGGAACCTGCGAGCCGAACTTCTCGACCTGTTCGGGCGTCGCGCCCTCGTCCGCGGGGTTGAGAGGTGTCCACACCGGGCCGGGGGCGACGGCGTTGACGCGGATCCCCTTGTCGAGCAGCTGCTGCGCGAGGACCTTGGTCGTCTGGTTGATCGCGCCCTTGGTCGCCGAGTAGTCGGGGAGCGTCTCGCTCGGGCTGAACGCGTTCGTCGAGCTCGTCGCGATGATCGACGCGCCCGGCTTCATGTGCGGCACCGCCGCCTTCGCGAGATGGAAGTACGCGAACACGTTCACGCGGAACGTGCGCTCGAGCTCCTCGGGCGTGAGGTCCTCGAGCTGCTTGCGGTTCTGGTGCGCGGCGTTCGACACGAGGATGTCGAGCCCGCCGAGCTCCTGGACCGTGTCCTCGACGAGCCTCGTACAGAACGCCGCGTCGGCGAGATCACCGGGCAAGAGCACGCAGCGCCGTCCCTCGTTCTCGACGGCGCGACGCGTCTCCTCGGCGTCGACCTGCTCCGCGGGCAGGTAGTTGATCGCGACGTCCGCGCCCTCGCGAGCGAACAGCACGGCGACGGCGCGGCCGATCCCGGAGTCACCGCCGGTGATCAGCGCGCGCTTGCCCTCGAGCTTGCCGGCGGCCTTGTACGTCGGCGCCTCGTACTTCGGGCGCTCCTCCATCTCCGCCTCGATCCCGGGCTTCTCGAGCTTCTGCGGCGGGAACGGCGGGCGGGGCTGCTGCTCCGCGTGAGTCTGGGGAGAACGAGTCGGCATCGGAGAACCTCCACCACCCGATGGTTGCAATGCGTCCGCCAGGCATGACCGTTGCTCTCGATCCGGACATGAAGCGGATGACCAAGCTGTTGGCGGTCGGCTCGCTGCTCGCGCTCGGCGGGCGCTGGCTCGGGCGTCGGAGCGCGTTCTCGCACACCGGCGCCTCGCGGCTCGGCAGCGATCAGGTCGACGAGGGCGTGGCACCGCTCACCGGTGCGCCCGACCTCGACGGCACGGGGATCGCCGACGTCGATCCCGTGCCGCTCAGCCACGTCGCCGGAGAGGGCATCGACCTCGATCGCGACGTCGAGGCGCACCGCGACATCCTCGAGCAGCGCGATCGCCTGCCGCAGCCGGGCAAGAACCTGCCGTAGCGCGGGTAGCGCACGTCACGCGCTGCGAGTTTCTCCAATGGTTGTCACGGACTGACTCACCTACCGTCGGTTCTGATGAGAACCGCCCATGGCGGAGCGCTCGGCGCTGTCGCCCTCGCTCTGATCTCGCTCGCGCTCGGCTGTGGCCCCGCCGCCAGCCGCGACTCGGACGCCGGCTCCGACCCCGGGGGCAGCCATGGCGACGGTGACGGCGATGGCGACGGCACCGGCACGTGCTCCCCGCAGTGCTCCGCGGACGGGCGCACCGTGCTCGACTGCAACGGCGAGGTCGTCGAGCACTGCGACGGCGCGCTCGCGTGCGATCCGCGCAGCACCACGTGCGTGAACGCGTGCCAGGCCGCCGAGAACGACAAGCGCTCCGTCGGCTGCGACTACTACGCGACCGATATGGACGTCTCGCGCCCGGAGCTCTGCTTCGCCGCGATCGTCGCGAACACGTGGAGCTCGCCGGCGAAGATCCACGTCGAGTACCAGGGCCGCCTGTTGCCCGTCGAGCAGTTCACGCGCATCCCGTCGGGCAGCGGTCCCTCGCTCGGCTACGCCCCGTACGATCCGGCCCTCGGCGTGCCGCCCGGCGAGGTCGCGATCCTGTTCCTCTCCGGCGACAGCACCGCCGATCCGCCCTGCCCGGTCGCGCCCGCGATCCCGAACGCCGGCGTCAACGGCACCACGATCGGCGACGCGTTCCGGATCACGACCGACGTGCCGGTCGTCGCCTACCAGATCAACCCGTACGGCGGCGGCTCGGTCGCCGTCACCGCGGCCTCGCTGCTGATCCCGACGAGCGCGTGGGCCGACGAGTACGTCGCCGTCAACGTCTCGCCGAAGGATCCCGGCACGCAGAGCAACACGCCGTCGCTCAACATCGTCGCGCGCGAGGACGCCACCGCGGTCACGCTCGTCCCGCGCGCCGCCGTCGCGGGTGGCCCGGGCATCCCCGCGGGCGCCGCCGGCGCGCCGCTGACGATCATGCTCAACAGGGGCCAGCACGCCCAGATCTCGCAGACCGCCGAGCTCACCGGCAGCATCGTCACCGCCGACAAGCCCATCGGCCTCATGGCCGGCCAGCGCTGCATGAACATGCCCGTCGGCACCTCGTACTGCGACCACGGCGAGCAGATGGTCCCGCCCGTGCGCGCACTCGGCCACCGCCACGTCGGCGTGATGTACCGACCGCGCGTCCCCACCGAGACCAAGACGTACTGGCGCATCGTCGGCACCGTCGACGGCACGCAGCTCACGTGGTCGACGAACGTCGGCGGCCCGACGAGGCTCGCCCGCGGCGAGGCCGTCACGTTCGAGACCGGCACGCCGTTCGTCGTCGAGAGCCAGGACGAGAACCACCCGTTCCTCCTGTTCACGTACATGACCGGCTCGCGCCACGTGCAGAACGGCCACGGCGATCCGGACTTCGTGCTCGGCGTGCCGCCCGAGCAGTACCTGAAGCAGTACGTCTTCTTCACCGACCCCACCTACCCCGAGACCCACCTCGTCGTCGTCCGCACGCGCGACGGCGGCCAGTTCCACGACGTCACGCTCGACTGCGCGGGCCCGCTCTCCGGCTGGCAGTCCGTCGGCGCCGAGTTCGAGTACACGCGCGTGCCGCTCACCACCGGCAACTTCCAGAACGTCGGCGCGTGCTCGACGGGCCGCCGCGAGATCCAGAGCACCGCCCCGTTCGGCCTCTGGGTCTGGGGCTGGGGCACGCCGCTGACCACCAGCTTCACGGCGCAGGTCTCGTACGGCTACCCCGGCGGCATGAACGTCCAGCCGATCAACGACGTGATCCTCAAACAACCCTGAGTTGGCGGTAGGTCCGACCCAGCCGGAGGCGCGGCCCTCGCG
>Ga0164243_10000835_pt1 | contig 53852 bp, 49 predicted proteins | sample OricompcompostOP_FD_108781 | JGI IMG/M metagenome (GOLD analysis project Ga0164243, IMG submission 108781) | Organic Plus compost microbial communities from Emeryville, California, USA - Original compost - Organic plus compost (OP) | ecosystem: Engineered > Solid waste > Mixed feedstock >... | reverse complement strand
TGATGTCCTGGATGATGAAGAGGGGGCGGCGCTTGGATTCCATGTAGAGCCGGCCCAGATATTCGCCGATGACGCCCAGCACCACCATCTGCATGCTGCCCAGGATCAGGATCACGGCCATAAGGCTGGTCCAGCCCTGCACCACGTCCCCGGAGAGATAGGATTGAGCGATATAGGCGATGGTAGCGATGCCGGCGAGGCCGAGGAGCAGACCAAGCTGGCTGGCGATGCGCAGGGGCCTCGTTGAAAAGCCGGTGATGGCGTCCAGCGCGAAGCGCACCATCTTCTTGAAAGGATATTTGGTTTCGCCGGCATAGCGCTCCGCCCGGTCGTAGGGGAGGGCGGTCTGCGGATAGCCGATCCAGCTCACCATGCCGCGGATGAAGCGGTGCTGCTCGGGCATGGCCAGCAACGTGTCGAGCGCCCGGCGCGACATGAGGCGGAAATCGCCGGTATCCACCGGGATATGCGTGTCGGTCAGACGGGAGAGCAGGCGGTAGAAGGCGGCGGCCGTCAGCCGCTTGAACAGGGTCTCGCCCTGGCGGGCGCGGCGCTGGCCGTAGACCACGTCATAGCCTTCGTCCATCTTCGCCATCATGGCGGAGAGCAGTTCCGGCGGGTCCTGCAGGTCGGCGTCGATGATCAGGATGCGCTCGCCCGTGCAGACCGTCAGCCCGGCGGTCAGGGCGAGCTGGTGACCGTGATTGCGCGAGAGGTTGACGCCCACTATGGCGCTGTTCTTCTCCGACGCCTCGGCGATGAGCCGCCAGGTGGCGTCGCGCGAGCCGTCATTCACCAGGACGATCTCGTGATCGTTGCCCGCGGCCTCCTGCGCCGCCCGGGCCAGGCGCGCCACCAGGGCGATCAGGCAGTCCTGTTCGTTGTAGCAGGGCACAACGATGGACAGCGCGGGGCGTCCGGAACGGGTCTGCCGGTGATTGGGCACGGCGCGTCTTCCTCCAAAGGCAACCAAGACAATCAATCATTTTAAGGCTAATAACTGGTGAACATGGCATCGGGCGCATGGGAGAGACATGGTCAAACGCTTCTACAAGACGGTATCCGCCGAACGGACGGCAGAGGGCTTCGCGCTCCTGCTCGACGGCCGGCCGGTGAAAACCCCCTACCGCCGGCAACTGGTGCTGCCCAGCCGCCCGCTGGCCGACCGCCTGGCCAGGGAATGGGACGAGCAGGAGGACGAGGTGCGCCCCGAGACGATGCCCTTCACGAGGCTCGCCAACACGGCCATCGACCGCATGGCGGAGGAACGGGCGGGGATCGAACAGTCGGTGGCGGCCTATGGCGGCACGGATCTCCTCTGCTACCTGGCGCCGCATCCGGCGGACCTGACCGAGCGGCAGCGCGCCGCATGGCAGCCCTGGCTCGACTGGGCGGCAGAGCGCCACGGAGCGCGCCTTCTCCCCTCCCCGGGGCTCATGCCCCAAAAACAGGAGGAAGAGGCTCTCAACGCCCTCTCAGGCGCCGTGGGGGCCATGAACGACTGGGAGCTCACAGCCCTGGCCGAATGCGTGACACTCACCGGCTCCCTGGTGCTCGGCCTCGCCATGCTGGACGGGGCGCTTGATGACGAGGAAGCCTGGCGCCTCTCGCAGATGGACGAGGAGCATCAGATCGAGCAATGGGGGCTCGATGCGGAAGCCGAGGCAGCCCGCGAGGCCAAGCGGGAGGCGTTGGCCCTGGCGGCGGAGTTCCTGATCCTCAGCCGCGTTCAGGGCTGATTGATGATGGCGGAATAAAGGAGCACCGTCGCCTTGCCCTTGCCCAGAATGGCGTCGGTGCTGGATTGCAGCACCTCTTCCAGCCGGTGCACGTCCAGCGGGCGGCTGATGTCCAGGATGGTCTGCCCGAAGCGGGTGAGCTGGCGGTTGTAGGCGTCCTCCAGCCGGGGACGCAGATGCTTCACCGTGTTGGCGTCCCGCGCCCTGGCCTCCAGATCCAGGCTCACTTCAAGCTGGCCGTAGAGGCGGTTGCGGGAGAAGAGATTGACGGTGAGGGCGTGGACGTTCTCGTAGATGAGCTCGGTGCGGCTGACATCCTCGCCATGGCCGGCCGCCAGAGCGGGGGAGGGGCGTGCCGCCAGCAGGAGCCAGAGGGCCAGTCCCAGGGCCAGAGCGGTGACGATTATTCGGGCGGCGTGGCGGAGGTCCGGGGGGAGGGCAACTGGAAGGCTTCCGTGCCTTCGGGCAGCGTCTCGACATAGAGCGACCGGCTCGGGAAGGCGAAGCCCGTCCCGGCACTTTCCACGATGTCCTTGATGGCGTACGCCAGTCTTTCCTTGCTTTCCAGCCATTCGCCCCACACGGTGCTCTTCGTGAAACAATAGACCATGATGTCGATGGACGAATCGTTAAAGGCGGCGACCCGCACGAACAGCGGCACCTCCGGCGGCTGGGCGAAGTCCTCGTCATTCTGCAGGAAATCCAGGATGCCCTGGCAGATGGTCTTCAACTGCCCGGCGGTGGTACGGTACTCCACGCCGATGATCCAGGAGATGCGCCGATAGGTCATCTGCGAGAAGTTGGTGACGGCATCGTCCGCCAGCTTGGAATTGGGCACATAGACGGGCGCCTTGTCGAACTGGCGCACCCGTGTGGTGCGGAAGCCGATGCTCTCCACCGTGCCTTCCACCACGCCTTCCACCTTGATCCAGTCGCCGTCGCAGAAGCGGCGCTCGGCGATGATGAACATGCCCGAGATGAGGTTCTTAAAGAGGTCCTGCGCGCCCAGCGCCACGGCCACGCCGAAGAGTCCGAGGCCCGCCAGGATGGGCCCCACCTCGATACCCCACACTTCCAGGATGGTGGCGGCCCCCAGCGCCACGAAGAGCACCTTGCCGATCTTGGTCAGCCAGGAGATCATGGCGCCGGTGAATATCTGGCGGTGCCCGTCGAGCAGCGATGTCACCGGGCTGACCAGCTGGTAGAGCGCCCAGAAGATCACGAAGATGATGAGGGAGCGGTTGACCTGGGCCAGCACATGGGAGGCGTCGTCTCCCCCGTCGATGATGCCGGCGATGATATAGACCGCGATGACGATGGGGATGAAGCGGATGGGCGGTTCCAGCGCGTCGATGATCTTGTCGTCGAGCGTGCTCTTGGAGCGGCCGGCCCAGAAGCGGAACTGCTGAACGATGAAATAGCTGAACAGCCGGCGGACGACGACGGCGACCAGGAGAATCCCGACAGCCAGGACGATGCGGCCGATATCGACCCCCAGAAAGCCCGAATGCCAGACATCGACAACCAGGTCCCAATAGTCCCGCACAGTCTCCACGCCGTTCCCTCTCTGTCCGTTGCACCCGCAGTTTTAGGGGCTCGCGGGAAGGGGTGCAACCGCTTTGGGAGTCAGAAAAGGATACTGGCCTCGTCCGTTCCCGCGGTCAGCCGGTCAAGCCCCGCCTGATAATTCGCGAGCTGGGCCTGCAGGTAGGCGGGGGCGGTGCCGCTGCTCTTCTGATTCTTCAGCGCCTCGACCAGCGGATCGGGGTTGAGTGCGCGGTATATGCTGCGGATCTCGGACAGGGCATCGTCGATGCGCGCCAGGGCGTATTGAGCCGCCTTCTTGTTGTCGAGACGGAGGCCGCTGGCCAGGTTCAGACCCCAGACATTGTCCGTCGGCTCATCGCTCTCGCTCTCCGAATCGCTGTCGGTGCTCTCGGTGTCGTCCGTGCTGTCGGTATCGTCACTCTCGTTCAGCTCTTCGTCGGAGGCCACGATCTTGGTGGCGTCCAGGCCCAGGCCCTTCAGGGCGTCGTGCTCGCCGTCGCCGGGGATGATGTCGATCTGCGCGCCGTGCAGCGCCTTGATGTCCAGGGCGTCGCCGCTTTTCGTGTAGTAGGAGCTGGCATCGATATAGAGGAAAGACAGCCGGTTCACCTTGGCGGCCAGCGTCTGGAAGGTGTCGTCCTCGTCGATGGTGATCTTGTGCTTGCTGCCGCCGTTGACCGAGACATAGAAATAGTCGCCGGCGCGGACCGACGTCTGGCTGACCACGTTGCGGCTCTGGTTGGCGGCCACTTCGCCCGAGGGCAGGCCGAGCTTGGAGAGCACGCTGCCGCCCTGCGCGTTGACGGATACCGACGTGGCGTCGGAGAGGCCCTGGCCGCCGCCGAACAGCTTCGTCCAGACCTGCGCACCGGTGCTTGCGTCCACCTTCACCGCGTAGGCGTCGCGCGCGTAGGTGGGGGTCTGGCCGTTGAGGCCGTCGCCGGTGCTGCCCACCACATAGACATTGCCATTGTCGGTGGCGAGCGAATAGGCGCGGTCGCTGCCGGTGCCGCCGATGAAGCTGGTATAGGCGGTGCTGGCGCTGGCGCCATTGTCGTCGATGCGCATCAGGAAGCCATCCGAGCCGCCGTGATGCGCCGTTGCGGTGCTGCCGCCGCCGAAGGACGCATTGTCCGTGAAACCGGTGATGTAGACGGCCGAGCCGTCCACCGCCAGGTCGGTCAGCCCGCCCGCGCCCAGCGCGCCCAGGTCGACGGAGAACATCTCGTTCGACGGATCGGTGGCATCGAGCTTGCGCAGCACCGCGTGGCCGTTCTCCTCGCTCAGCGCCAGGATGTTGCCGTCCCCGGCGATGGCGATGGATGTGGCCTCGTCGGTGCCAGCGGTGCCGAACTGATGGGAGTAGACGATGGCGCCGCTGGAGCCGCCGATCTTCTGGATATAGGCATCCTTGTCGCCCTGCGCCGTGGCATTGGCGTCGATCTGCCCCTTCACATAGCCCGAGACGTAGATGTCGCCATTGGCGTCCACTGTCAGGTCCAGTGCGCCGTCCTCGGCGGCGGCCTGCACCTGGCGGGTGAACAGCTCCTCGCCGGTGGAAGAATATTTGGTGACAAAGCTGTCCTTGCTCTCGATCACGGCGCCGGGCGTCAGGTTCTCTTGCGTTTGTCCGGCAATGACCACATTGCCCTTGGAGTCGGTGGCGATGGAATAGGCGCTGGCGTCGGAACTGCTGCCGAGCAGCCGCGCCCAGAGGAAATTGCCCGCCGAGTCATATTTCGACACATAGACATCGTTCGCGCCTTGAGCGAACTGGTCGCCCATGTCGCCCTGGGCGTTGCCCACCACATAGGTGTTGCCCTCGGCGTCGGTGGCCGTGGCGCGGGCGGTGGTGTTGGCTTTCTCCACGTCGGAGGGAACGTAGTTCTCGTCGTCCTCGTGCTCCTCGGCTTCCTGTTCCGCAAGCACGGCAGCTCCCGGCACCGTGGAGGTGATCTGCGTTCGTGAAATCTGGGTGGGATCGCTGCCGGAAAGATCGCCCAGGGTGTAGATATAGCCCTCGCTCAGGGACGAGGTTCCCGTGTGCTGCACGGTTCCGGCGATGGTCAGCGTCGGGTCTCCGGCGGCGGCGCTGAAGCTCACATCCTCGCCGGCGAAGCCGCGCACCTTCAGGGCGTGGCGCGTCTCGCTCAGATCTTCGATGGTCAGACGGCTGCGGTAACGCTGCACCGTCTCCCCGTCCTCGTTGACGTCGGTCACCGCGGCGATCTGGTCGTTGGCGAGCTGGGTGATCTTCTCCAGCGTGATATCGCCGGAAATCTGCGACAGGTCCACGGTGAAGGTGTCGGTGTTGTCGCCCTTGGACAGGGTGATGGTGAAGGTCTCGTCGCCATTGAGGTTGGTCAGTGGCGTGTCCTTGGCGCCGATCACCACTGTGCGGCCCACATAATCGTAATCCACCCGGTAGGCCGTGGCCTGGCTGGTGAGGTGGTTCGACTTCTCGCCCATGAGAATGGTGGCGTCGTCGAACGTGGTGGTCTTGAGGAAATCGCCGATTTCGCCCAACCCGGCCTGGAACTGTTCGTCGAGGGAGGAGAGGACGGCCGGCACCGTCTTGTCGTCGGCGGCGTACTCCGCGATGATGCGCAGGCGGCGCACCGCCTCGTACATGGCGAAGAGGTTCCGCGTGGTCTCGTCATCGCCCGCCGCCTTCACGTTCTCGGCGTCGAAATCGAAGAGACTGTCGCGTCCCCGGAGCTCGGCCAGCCGGCCGGCGATGCCGTTGTCCTTGCGGCCGACGTCCCACGGTGTCTCGACCTCTTCGCTGTCGAGCTGGGGAGAGACCTTGCCGGTCGCCGCAAGGGAGGCGCCGCGCAGGTTGATCCGCGCGTTGTAGTAGCCCGCCAGCAGCGACGTATCGAAGGAAATCAGGTCAGCCATCGGTCCCAGCGTCGTGAAATGCACATTGCTCCGACGGTCAGTGTGCCGGTAAGCCGTGAATCAGGGGTTAATGTCGGGCATTGCCGTTGCCGGGGGTGATGCGCATGCCCTCGGGCACGGAGTCCCGGACGATGGCCGCCACCTTCTCCAGGAGTGCGCGCTGGGGATAGCCCTTGCGCAAGACCAGGCGGACCGTGCGCTCCGCCGAGCCGTCCCGGAACGGATGCACGGCGACATGCTCCATGCCGGGCCTGGCCTGTTCCCAGGTGAGGGCGGGGACCAGCGTGACGCCCTGGCCCGTGTCCACCAATTGCAGCAGTGTGGCCAGGCTGGTGGCCGCCAGCTCCGTCCCCTCGACCGCCATGTCGGCCAGGCGGCAGACATCCATGGCCTGGTCGCGGAAGCAATGGCCCTCGGTCAGGAGCAGCAGCTCACGGGGGTCCAGATCGCCGATGGTGATATCCTGCTTTCGGGCCAAGGGATGGTCTTCGGGCAGCGCCAGGAGGAAGGGCTCGCGGTAGAGCGGCAACTCCACATAGCGGGCATCCGTGCCCGTCGCCAGGATGGCGGCATCCAGCGTGCCCTCGTGAAGCTGGGCGAGCAGGCGGTCCGTTATGTCCTCCTGGATGATGGGCTTGAGGGCGGGAAACGCCTCCTTCAGCCGGCGCACGAAGCGCGGCACGAGATAAGGGGCGATGGTCGGTATGAGGCCGATGCGCAGGCTGCCCACCGTCTCCTGGCGCAGGTTGGCCGCCAGGTCCTCGATGCCGCGGGTGATCTGCAGCGCCTTGCGGGCCAGGGCGACGATCTGTTCCCCGGCGGGGGTGAGCCGCACGCTCTTGGTCGTGCGCTCGAATAGCTGCACGCCCAGGTAATCCTCCAGCTTCTTGATCTGGCCGCTCAGCGTGGGCTGGCTCACATGGCAGGCCTCGGCCGCCTTGCCGAACTGGCCCAGCCGGGCCACCGCGTCGATATATTGCAGGTCCCGCAGGTTCATGTCCCGATTATATATCGGTAGTACTGATAAAAGATATAGGAAATATCGTTTTTACATATGTGTTCGCTGACCCCATAGTTTCTATCGAAGCCCCCAACGAGGAGAACCGGGAGATGGACACCAACCCGTCAGATGCAGCCGATATAAGGATGCTTGAGAAGCGGGACTCCCTGGCTGCCGAACTGCTTGGGCCGCTTCTGTGGATTTTTACAATGGGGTCGAGCGGTTAGCCGTAAGTCCAGTCCACCCCATCACCTTGACCTTCACCAACAGAACAGCGAAGGAGGACGATAAAATGGATAAACGCGTAGAGAGCGGTGTGGGCAAGTGCCCGTTCGTGCATGGCGCCAATACCGCCAGCAGCAAGTCCAACACGGGCTGGTGGCCGAACGCCCTCAACCTGAACATCCTGCGTCAGCATGATACCAAGACCAACCCCATGCCGGAGTTCGACTACCGCGAGGAGTTGAAGACGCTGGACGTCGAGGCCCTCAAGAAGGACCTGCATGCCCTGATGACCGACAGCCAGGACTGGTGGCCGGCCGACTGGGGGCATTATGGCGGTCTCATGATCCGCATGGCCTGGCACTCCGCCGGCTCCTATCGCGTGTCTGACGGGCGCGGCGGCGCCGGTACGGGCAGCCAGCGTTTCGCGCCGCTGAGTTCCTGGCCCGACAATGTGAGCCTGGACAAGGCCCGCCGCCTGCTGTGGCCCATCAAGAAGAAATACGGCAACAAGGTTTCCTGGGCGGATCTCATCATCCTGGCCGGTACCGTGGCCTATGAATCCATGGGGCTGAAGACCTTCGGTTTCGCCTTCGGCCGCGAGGACGTGTGGCACCCCGGGGAAGACACCTATTGGGGCTCCGAGGAGGAATGGCTGGCCAAGAGCGAGGGCCGCTACGGCGAGGGCCGTGGGGCGGAAACGCTGGAGATGCCTCTGGCCGCCGTCCAGATGGGCCTGATCTATGTCAACCCGGAAGGCGTGGACGGCAATCCGGACCCGCAGCGCACCGCGCACGATATCCGCGAGACCTTTGCCCGCATGGCCATGAACGACGAGGAAACCGTCGCGCTGACGGCCGGCGGACACACTGTCGGCAAGTGTCACGGCAATGGCGATGCCAAGCTGCTGGGTCCCGAGCCGGAGGCGGCTCCCGTCGAGGACCAGGGGCTCGGCTGGCGCAACCCGCAGGGCAAGGGCTTCGGCCGCGACACCATCACCAGCGGCATCGAGGGCGCCTGGACCACCAATCCGACCCGGTTCGACAATGGCTATTTCGAGATGCTCTTCAACCATGAGTGGGAACTGAAGAAGAGCCCGGCGGGCGCCTGGCAGTGGCAGCCGGTGGATATCCGCGAGGAAGACATGCCGGTGGACGTCGAGGACCCGAGCATCCGCCGGATGCCCATCATGACGGATGCCGACATGGCCATGAAGGTGGACCCGGTGTACCGCGAGATCGCGGAGCGCTTCTACAGGGACCCGGACTATTTCCGCGAGACGTTCGCCCGCGCCTGGTTCAAGCTGACGCACCGCGACATGGGCCCCAAGGTGCGCTACATCGGGCCGGACGTGCCGGAGGAGAACCTGATATGGCAGGACCCGGTCCCCGCCGGCACCACCGACTATGATGTCGAAGCGGTGAAGGCGAAGATCGCCGAAAGCGGCCTCTCGGTCAGCGACATGATCACCACCGCCTGGGACAGCGCCCGGACCTACCGCTGCTCGGACATGCGCGGCGGCGCCAACGGTGCCCGCATCCGCCTGGCCCCGCAGAAGGACTGGGTGGGCAACGAGCCGGAGCGTCTCTCCAGGGTGCTGGGCGTGCTCGAAGGCATTGCCGCCGAGACCGGCGCCAGCGTGGCGGATGTCATTGTCCTTGCCGGTAACGTGGGCGTGGAACAGGCGGCGAAGGCCGGCGGTTTCGACATCACGGTGCCCTTCGCTCCCGGCCGCGGCGACGCGACCGACGAGATGACGGACGTCCACAGTTTCGAACCGCTGGAGCCCATCCATGACGGCTACCGCAACTGGGTGAAGGAGGACTACTCCGTCAGCCCCGAGGAGCTGATGCTGGACCGCACCCAGCTCCTGGGCCTGACCGCGCCCGACATGGTGGTCCTGCTCGGCGGCATGCGCGTGATCGGCACCAACCATGGCGGCACGAAGCATGGCGTGTTCACCGACCGCGAGGGCGCCCTGACCAACGACTTCTTCGTGAACCTGACCGACATGGGGAACAGGTGGGTGCCGGCGGCGGACGGTCTCTACGAAATCCGGGACCGCAAGACCGACGAGATCAAGTGGACGGCCACCCGCGTGGACCTGGTGTTCGGCTCCAACGCCATCCTGCGCTCCTATGCGGAACTGTACGCCCAGGATGACAGCCGGGAGAAGTTCGTGAAGGACTTCGTCCGGGCCTGGACCAAGGTCATGAATGCCGACCGCTTCGACCTGCCGAAGGAGGTCAGACGGGCGGCGGCGTAAGGCCGGCGCGATAACCGGGACAAGGCCGGGAGAGGGCAGCCTCTCCCGGCCTTTCCTTTTGATTGTGATTGTCTTTCCCGTGCATCCGCCGTTCGTCCTGAGCCTGTCGAAGGACGGCCGCATCCTGAGCGCTGGCCGGGCTTCGACAGGCTCAGCCCGAACGGAAGGTTGGTTCTGTCCTCCAGGAGGGTGGACAAAGAAAAGGCCGGTCCCGAGGGACCGGCCTGATCTTTTGGCCAGGGTTTGCGATCGTCAGATCGTGAAGCCCTGATGCTGGATGGGCAACTGGCGGATGCGTTCGCCGGTGGCCTCGTAGATGGCGTTGGTGACCGCCGGTGTGAAGGATGCCACGCCCGGCTCGCCCATGCCCGTCGGAGCGAACTCCGACTGCAGGAAGGCGATCTCCATCTCCGGCGTGCCCATGATGCGGCGCATCGGATACTGATGGAAATTGTTCTCCTGGATGACGCCATTGATGATGTTCACCTCCAGCGCCATGTTGCTCAGGCAATCGACAACCGTGCCCTGCGCCTGGTTCTCGGCGCCGGACATGTTGACGACGGGGCCGACGTCATAGGCCGACCAGACCTTGTTCACCGTCACATGCTTGTTGGCGTCCACACTCACTTCCACCGCGTGGGCCACATGGCCCTGATGGCTGTAGTAGAAGCCGAAGCCGATGCCGGTGCCCTGGGGCAGCTGGCGGCCCCAGCCGGACATCTCCGCCACCTTCTTGATAACGTCGGCGGCGCGGCGCGTATGGAAGGACGGGCCGAAGCCGGGGCCCAGCGCCCGCGGCTCGCCCAGCACCTCCAGCATGAACTCCACATGGTCGCGTCCGGCGGCCTGTGAGACTTCGTGCAGGAAGCTGTTCACCACCCAGCCATAGGTGTTGTCGCCCGGAGCGCGCATCGGCCCGGTGGGCGTCAGGCTCTTCAGGTTGGTCTGCGTGACGCGCGCATTGTCCAGCACGTTGGCCGGATAATAGGACGGCTTCTGCGGACCCTTGGGCGGCGGCGCACCCGGCGGGCCGCTGAGACGCACCTTGCCGTCCGGCGAGAAGGAGATGAAATGGTCCTTCCAGCCGGTCAGCTTGCCGTTCTCGTCCAGCGACGCCCAGAAGGCGTTGAAGCCGCCGGGGCGGTAGAAGTCGTGCAGCGTGTCATCCTCACGCGTGCGCATCAGCTTCACCGGCTTCTTGATCTTGGCGGAAATGGCTGTTGCCTCCACCACGAAATCGTTGGCCAGCTTGCGGCCAAAACCGCCGCCGATGCGCATCATATGCAGCGTGACCTTGCTCCTGTCGACGCCGGCCATGGCAGCGGCGGCCGTGGCGCCCTGGTCGGGGAGCTGGGCCGGGGCCCAGAGTTCCACCGTGCCGTCCTCCTTCACCCAGGCGATGCAGTTGTTGGGCTCAAGCTGGGCGTGGGTGACGAAATTGAAGGTATAGAAGCCTTCAACGGTCTTGGCGGCATTAGAGAAGGCCGGGTCCGGATCGCCGGCGATGCCGGTCACAGTCTCGCCTTCCTTGGCCTTGAGCGCGTTCGCCTGCTTGACGAATTCGGACCAGGTGTCGGTGTTGACCACGCCCGAATTGTCCCATTCGACCTGCAGTTCCTTCTTGGCGGCCAGCACGGCGCCGGTGGAATTGCCGATGATGGCCACGCCCGGCAGGTAGATGGCGCCGGCGGGGTTGAAGGACGCAAAGGCACCGGGCGCGCCAGCGCCTTCCATGATGATGGCGTCCTCGATACCGGGCAGGGACTTGATGTGCTCCAGATTGGCCGACTTCACCTTGGCGCCGATCTGCGGGGCCTGGGTGAGGTTGGCATAGACCATGCCGGGCACCGTCATGTCCATGGCGAAGAGCGGCTGGCCGGTCACCAGCGCGTGGTTGTCCACGCCGGTCAGGCGCTTGCCGATCAGTGTGAACTCGGAGGGGTCCTTGAGCTTCAGCGTCTTGGGATCGGGCACCGGCATCTTGGCGGCGTCGGCGGCCATCTCGCCATAGGTCGCGGACTTGTCGCCATGGGTGAGCATGCTGTTGGCGGTCTTGATCTCCTCCGCCGGCACGCCCCATTTCTTGGCGGCGGCGGCCACCAGCATGGAGCGGGCACCCGCGCCGGTCTGGCGCAGCGACATCCAGTTCATCGGGATAGAGAGCGAGCCGCCGGCGAACTGCCCGCCGAAGCGCGCGCCGTCGAGCGGCGCCTGCTCAACGACCACACTCTGCCAGTCGGCGTCCATCTCATCGGCCACGATCTGCGGCAGCGAGGTCTTCACGCCCTGGCCCACTTCCGGGTTCTTGGCGTAGATGCGGATGGTGTTGTCCGGCCGTATCTGCACGAAGGCGTTGAGGTCGGCCCCCCCGGTCATCTCGTCGGCGGCCATGGCCTCGCTGATCACCTTGCCCTTCAGGGAGAAGGCCAGGACCAGACCGCCGCCGGCGATGCCGGTCAGCTTCATGAAGCCGCGACGGTCGACACCCTTGGCTCTGGGGCTTTCGCTGACCGCCAGGAATTTGCTGAGAACGGGGTCGTTCTGCAGCATGTCATCATACTGTGTCATGCGTGCTCTCCCGTCTTCTCCGCCGACGCCATCTTGGAGGCGGCGGTGTGGATGGCCTGGCGGATGCGCACATAGGTGCCGCAGCGGCAGAGATTGCCGGCCATGGCGGTATCGATGTCCTCATCCGTCGGATTGGGGTTGCGTTTGAGCAGCGCGGCGGCGCTCATCAGCTGGCCGGCCTGGCAGTAGCCGCACTGCGGCACGTCCAGGGCGATCCAGGCTTCCTGCAGCGGATGCAGCGTGCCGTCCGCATTGGCGAGGCCCTCGATGGTGGTGATTTCCTTGCCTACCGCGGCGGTTGCCAGTGTCGAGCAGGAGCGGACGGGCCTGCCGTCCAGATGAACCGTACAGGCGCCGCAGAAGCCGATGCCGCACCCGAACTTGGTGCCGACCTTGCCGAGCTTGTCGCGCAGCACCCAGAGCAAGGGCATCGACGCATCGGAATCGTCGACGACATGCTCCTCTCCATTGACCTTTAGAAGCATTGAAATCTCCGTGTTAGAATTTTGTAATTCTCGCCCAACTCCGTTGATTTTGCAACCGAAGCCGGGATCGCCTCCCGTCTCGCGCCGCTCCCGGTCTTGCGCCGGTTCCGCACCTTGTCATGCGGCGCTGAAAATTCCACAACTCTTTGTACCAGAAGGTATACAATTCATTCAACAGAGAAGGTAATCCGGCCCAGGCGCTTTTCAATGCGCCAGCCGTCCGCCGTTCTCACATAGTCGTCTTCCATGAAACCTATAAATTTTTTGTGATCCGCCACCACGCCCATCGCCGGGTTTGCGGCCGCATTGGCCGTATCGCCCGTGATGAGGGTGAGGGTGGTGCGGCCGCGCGCATGATCGGCATCGATCACATCGACGATCACGCTGGTGCACAGATGGCAGGTCAGGCGGTTGGCCGGCCGGGCCTTGAAGGCGGCGCGGATGGCGTCGCGGCCCTCCAGCGGGTTGTCCGGGTCCGTCGGCCGGGCGAAGCCGGCGTTTTCGGTGAAGAGGTTGGAGAGCGCGTCCCATTCATGGGCGTCGTTGAGCATCATGGATTTAAGCGCCAGCTTCTCGCAATCCTGCTCGATGGCCCGGCGCTCGGCATCGCTCACCGTTGTAGAATCGGTCATGAATTCCCCCCTCTATCTGCTTATACGTCTGACGGCGCGGTTCCCGTCGCGAACAGTTATGTCTCATTTCCGCAATGTGAAACAGAACCTTTCAGCGTCAGGCTCTTTCTTCCGGCAAGGTCAGAGGCTTTGTGCATTCGGTTCAGGGATCGGAGGGGCTGCAGGCGTATCTGCGGTCGGCGCTTCCACGTCCGGCACCACCGGAATGTCGCTCTGTCCGGCCAGTATGCGGTCCTCGGGCATGTCGCCGGCCATCGTCGGCAGGTCAGATGTCGGACCCGACGGCTGTGGCACCGGCACGGGTTGCGGTGCAGCGCCGCCCCGGATGCGTTGTGTGAGCGCCTTGATGTCCATGTGAGATTCAGTGGGAGAGATCAGCGTGTAGACGATGGTGTCGCCGGTCCAGACCGACGCCGAAAAATCGTCTTCACGCACGAAGGTCGAAGGCGCCTTGACGGTGTCGGCATCGCGCTGCTGCACCATCAGCGTCGCAGTGCCGCCTTCGGCAGTCCGGTAATCTATGATCAGCGCCGGCTGGCCGCCGATCGTCTGCACCGACCGCTCTATCTCTGTCAGTCCCATGGCCTTGAGGCGCGCTTCCGGCACCGCGTTCTCCATTCTCACCGAGAGAGCCGTCATCTCCCCGCCTTCGGGGGCGGAGAGAATAGCCGCCAGAGTAGCCCTGTTCTCTATTGTCCCGAGAATCTCATGGACCAGGGGATTGCCGCTCTGCAAATGCCGGGCTCCGGCCCATCCCACACCGATACAGATCGCCATGAGAGCGGCAGCGACCGCGCCGGAGCGCAGGGAAAATACCCGGCGCATGTCGGCATGACGCTCCACCCTGAAATACAGGGACTCAGGCACGGATTTGTGCAGAAGCGGAGCAAAGGCGTCCTGCATGCGTTCGTTCTGCTTGCGGTAAGCGGTCACGAGGTCTTGAAGGTCCGTATTCAATCTCAGACGTTCCTCGAACGCGGCCTTCTCCTGCGGGGAATTGTCCATAATCCCGTCGACATAGGCACAGGCATCCACTACATCGCGGGACAAGGCGGCGCCAGACCTCCCTGTCTCGTCCCTGTCGCGTGTCATTTCACCCTCCGGAGCTGGGCGGTCCGCCCCTTGTGGGGCAGCATGGACCGCATGGATTCCCTTGCTCTCGCCAGTCTGGACCGAACCGTGCCGATGGGCACGGACAACATCGAGGCCACCTCGTCATACGAGTATCCCTCCACGCTCACCAAAAACATGGCCGCCCTTTGGCGTTCCGGCAACGCTTGCAGTGCGGAAATCACGTCATCGCAGGCCATATGCTGTTCCTGGCTGGTGGCCCAGGACGACGGCGCGGCCAATTCGTCAGGTTCGGTCTCGGCGTATCTCGGGCGGGCGAGACGCTGCCGGTTCAGGAACTGCCGGTACATGATCTGATAAAGCCATGCCTTGATGGACCCGTGCCGCCGCCATTGATGGCTCTTGCGCATGGCGCGTTCCAAACAGTCCTGCGCCAGGTCGTCTGCCGCTTCCCAGTTGCCGGTCAATCCATAGGCGTAGCGCCTTAGGGCCGGAATGGCCTGCACGATACCTCGTTCCACGTCAGCGTCCATAAATCCTCTCAACCGGCCAAATGTCGCAGATACGATGACAGCCTCATCGTCCGAAAAGTTCCATGCCGGCGAAAAATCTCGAAAAAATTTCCGAACTTTCCCGACCAAGCTCGTGTCTGACTGTCCGGGCACCATGTGCTCAGCGACTTACCCGAACGACAAGGATGCAATATGAAATTCACCAACAGACTGGCCCGCCTTCGGCTGGCAACCCTCGTGTCGGCCTTGATGGTGACGGCGCCTATTGGTGCAGTCGCCCAGCAGGCGCCCAATGCTCCTGCCCAGGCCCAGACCAACGTGTCCGACTCCGAGTTGGAGAGTTTCGCCAATGCCGTCGTGGCGGTTCAGGAGATCCAGATCGCAGCGGACCGGGCGCAGAAAACCACTGCCGACGGCAATGACAAGGCGGCTCTGCAAAAGCAGGCTCAGGAAGAGATGGTCAGCGCCATCGAGGACGAAGGCTTGACCGTCCAGCGCTATCAGACGATCGCCCAGGCGGTGCAGAGCGATCCGGCGCTCTGGGAAAAACTCCAGCAGCACCTCAACAAGTAGGTGCCGCTCGGGCCTCCGTCTTTCCCTCATTCCCCCGTGGGAAAGGCGGAGGCCAACTCCGGCACCGCTTGGCTCGGATAAGAACGCATGGCAACTCGGCTGATATCGGGCATCACATTTCCACTGCTCGTATCGACTGCACTTGCGCACGCGGTCGTACCTGCATCGGCACAGATATATTGTAGCGAACCTATCGTCCCATACTGCCTGGACTCCAGGAGTACAGGCGGCGATTCGTCGAGCGTCATGAGGTGCAGAGAGGATGTCGAGACCTTTGCCGAAGATGTTGCGGACTACCTGGCCTGCCTCGATGAGAACGCCGCGAGTCTGCGGGCAAAGGTAAAGGCGATGCGCGAAAAGATCGAAAATATGGAAAGAGAAGCAAAAAGGGGCGAGGAGCCGGAAGCCACACGGCAACCATGACGGCTGGGGCGCCCTTATTTCGTGTAGGGGAAAGATGCCATATCATTACACGCTGCAACTGAAAAGAGGGATCGCCGACGAGACGGTTGTCGCCATCAGGTCCTACCTCAACAGGTTTGCCGTCGCATCCAGCCGGCTTGAATACAAGCGGGGAAGCTGGGTCCTCCATTTCGCTCATGCTTATGACCAGTCCCTTATCGTGAACAGGTTTCCGGACGCCGTGAGCATATCGAATGCCGGTGCAGATGAACCGGATACGGGCAGCCGGGAATAGAGCCGCTGTGACGGGGGATGTGCCCTCTTCCCGAAAACCATCCATTCCATATGCGATGGCCCTGCCATTTTCTCAGCAGCCTGCTAGCTGTTTTTGACTGGTGTTGGCGAGGGGCCCGTGATGCCTCCGATCCAGCGGGCCAGCGCCGCGTTCACGGCCTCGGGCCGCTCCACTGTGGCCATATGCCCGCACCGGGGCACCACGTCAAATTGAACGCCGGGGATGAGGCGCGCCATGGCTTCGTGCTCCTCCACCGTCCGCCAGGCGTCTTCCCGCCCGCAGAGCACCATGGCCGGGCAGGCGATCCGAGGTAATAAAGGCCGCACGTCGGGACGGCCGAGCAGGGCTTCCACCTGGCCTTCGAACTGGCGGGGCGTCGTGCGCCGGATCATCTCTTCCAGGGGCGCCATGAGCCCCCGGTCCGCCAGACGGTCGGGATGGACCATCGGCGGCAGCCAGGCCTCCACCAGGGCCTGCATGCCCTCGGCATAGGCCCGCTCCACCAGGGGGCGGCGCTTGGCCGCTTCGTTGGGCGCCGGGCCGCCGGCCGCCGTGTCCAGCAGCGCGATGCCGGCCAGCCGCCCGCTTTCGCCCCGCCGCTCCAGCTCCGCCAAGACCTGCATGGCCACGCGCCCGCCCATGGAGTGCCCCGCCACGGCGAAGCGCTCCGGCGCCCTGGCCAGCACGGTCTGCGCCATGGCGGCGAGGGACCGGCAGTCCCGGTAATCCGGCACCTCCAGCCGCGCCAGGTGGCTCAGGCCCGCGATCTGCGGCTGCCAGATGGTTTCGTCGCACAGAAGGCCGGAAAGCAGGAAGACGGTGGGCAGGGAAGGCATGGGCGTCTCGGGCAAGCGTCGGTATTCCGGCCCTTTTGATGGCAGCAAAGGATAAGCGGCGCAAGCGCTATCGGAGCGGAGTGCGCCGGCTCAGGACGCGTTCGCCCGGCCGACGCGGCGGCGGCGCTCGGTCTCCACCTGCTGGCCGAGATAGGCCAGCGTATCGATGGCCGATTGCGGGCGGCCGAAGAGGTAGCCCTGGACATTCTGGCAGCCCTTCGAGCGGATCTGGGTGAAGGTGGCCTCGTCCTCGATGCCCTCGGCGGTGAGCTCCAGGTCCAGCGCCCTGGCGAGCTGGATGATGGAATTGACGATGGTGGTGTCCTCGGCGTCGGTGCCGTAGTCCTTCATGAAGGAGCGGTCGATCTTCAGGCGCGAGACCGGCAGGCGGCGCAGCGCCACCAGCGAGGAATAGCCGGTGCCGAAATCGTCGATGGCGAGGGACACGCCGATGGACCGGAGCTGCCCCAGATTGGTGGCCGCCAGGTCCATGTTCTCCGTCAGGGCGGTCTCCGTGACCTCCAGCTCCAGGCATCTGGGGTCGAGCCCCGTCTTGCTGAGGATGGAAGCGACCGACTTGTGCAGGTCGGCGGAGCTCAGCTCCTTGCCGGAGAGATTGACCGCCACCAGCCATTCGCGGCCGAACTTGCGGTTCCATTGGGCCAGGTGGAAACAGGCTTCCCGCAGCATGTACTGCGTGATCTCGCCGATGAGGCCCAGCTCCTCCGCCAGGGGGATGAAAAGGCTGGGCGGCACGTCGCCCCGCTCGGGGTGGCGCCAGCGGGCCAGGGCCTCGAAACCGACGAGCCGCCGGTCGCGGCTGCGGATGATGGGCTGGAAATATATCTTGATGGACTGGCTGCGGATGGCGGTCTGCAGCTCGCGGGCCAGTTGGGCGCGGGCCTTGAAGTCCTCGTTCATGCCTGTCGCGTAGAAGCAGGCCTCGGCGCTTTGCGCCTTGCGGGCGCGGCTGAGCGCCAGGTCGGCGTTGATCATCAGGGTCTCGGGGGAGTCGCCGTCCGCGGGGGCGACGGCCACGCCGATGCTGGCCGAAAGATCCAGGCGCACGTCGCCGAACTGCATGGGGTCGCGCACCGCCATGGCCAGCGCCTTCACGTCGGACTGGATGCGCTCCGGGTCGCCGTCGCTCTGCAGCAGGATGCCGAATTCGTCCGCCGCCAGCCGGGTGACCAGCCCGGAGTCGCCACAGGTCTTGCTCAACCGGCTGCCGACCAGGCGCAGCACCTCGTCGCCGCCGGAGACGCCGAGGGCGCTGTTGACGTCGGCGAAGCGGTTGATGTCGACGCGGCAGACCACCAGGCCCCTATCGGCGCCGTTCTTCACCGAAGCGAGACCGACCTCCAGCTCCTCGCGGAACTTCCGCTGGTTGGGCAGGCCGGTCAGCAGGTCGTAATTGGCCACCTCGTTGGCGCGTTCTTCCGCCTTCAGGGTGCGGGTGACGTCGATGGCGACGCCGGACACTTTCGTGACCTTGCCGTCCTCGTCCGCGATCCCGCGCCCCCGCATCTCCAGCCAGAATTCCTCGCCGGTGATGCTGCGCGTGCGGTGCCGGACCGTATGCTCGATGCCGGGCCGGCTCAGGTTGGCCTTCCATCCGTCCGCGGCTTCGTCATAGTCGTCCGGATGGATGAAGGACGCCCATTCCCCGATGCTGATGTCCTTGCCCTCCGGAACGCCCAGCTTGGCCCGCAGGGCCGGAGAGACTTCCACGATTCCCCGTTTCAGGTCGGTGTTCCAGATGGAGCTGCCGGAGGCGGCAAGGGAGCTCTCCATCAGCTTCAGGGTGGTGATGGCGGCGCGGCGCTCCCGGTTCACGGCGCGGGAGAAATAGCGCAGCAGGAAGAAGAGGATGAGAGCCGTCCCGCAGACGAACAGCCAGCCCTTGCTGGTCTGCATGACCCGGCTCATTTCAAGATTATGGGCGATAAGGAGCAGCACCCGGTCGGTCGTGGCGATCCAGCACAGGCCGAGAAGCGCATAGACCGCCGAGATCACCACGGCGAAATTGCTGCGGCACCGGCCGAAGAGCCGGCGCCTGTCGCCGCTCGATGCCGGGCTTGCCATGGCCACGTCCTGGTTCCGGTCCTGTTTCGGGTTGCGTGACACGGGTGTTGATCCCTAATTCCATACACGATCACTGCTGGCGATCCGGCGGTAAGCCAACCTCCTCCGCCGGCTCACGGAGCAACGAGCGCCACAACTTCCCTTACCCTTTTGCGATGACTTTTATCACCGAGGGGTTAACAAGACGTTCCTTTTCCGCCGGAGGGCATATGGAAATTCAGAGGCTTGCGGGCTAAAGTGCACAGAGAGGTCCAATTGCAACATATGCCAGACTTCATCCTGAATGGGCATCTCAGGAAAGAGCCGCAAGAGACTGGATTCATCCCGCTATTGAAGGACTGCCCTCGAAGGGCGGGCCGCCATAATCGATGCCTGCATGTTGCGCAGCGATGGCGCAGCGGTGTAGCTTGGCAAAAAAACGGCACCTGGGACAGGAAAGGCACGGGGGCGCATGCATATCGTATTGACCGGGGGGAACGGCTTCATCGGCCGTATGCTCCTCAAGAAGATGAAGACCCACCCGGTCCTGGGGGAGTCCGGCCATCTGATCACCCTGATCGGCCGCCGCTTCGAGACGGAGATCGAGGATTCCCGGGTGCGCACCGTCATCGGCAATCTGACCGATGCCGATGTGGTGGCCCAGGCGTTCGATCCGGCGCCCGATGTGGTGATCCACCTGGCGGCCCTGGGCAGCGCTGAATCGGAAACCGATTTCGACCTGGGCATGCAGGTGAACCTGCACGGCACGCTGGGCCTCCTCGATGCCCTGCGCCAGCGGGGCAACAAGGCGCGGTTCGTCTTCTCCAGTTCCATCGCCGTCTATGGCGGGCCGCTGCCCAGCCCGGTGACCGACGACACGCCGGCCGTGCCCGGCATCTCCTACGGCGCCGAGAAGCTGGCGACGGAGGTCCTGCTGCGGGACTATACGCGCCGCGGCTGGGTGGAGGGCGTGGCGCTTCGCCTCTCGGGCATCCTGGCCCGGCCGGCCATGCGCACCACGGCGGGCTCGGCCTTCTGGAGCGATTTCCTGCGCACCGTCGCCGAGGGCCGGCCCTATGTGCTGCCGGTTTCCGCCGACGCCAGGCTCTGGGCCATGTCCTGGCAGGCCTGCGTCGACAATCTGTTCCACGCCGCCCTGATGCCGAGGGGCAGGCCGGGCGAGCCCACGGCCTACATGCTGCCGGCCCTGCATACCGGCGTCCGCGACATGATCGATGCCCTGGTGGAGCTCTACGGCCCCCAGGTGCGCGACCTCGTGACCTGCCAGGCGGACGAGCGCACCCAGCGCATATACGGCTCATACCCGCCCCTGGCGCTGAAAGCGGCCGAGGCGGATGGCTTCGTTGGCGATGCCGATACGGTCACGCTGGTGCGCCGCTCGCTCGAAGGCATCGTGCCGCCCGCCGGTTGACGCTCCCCATAGCGCCGTTCCCCGCCACCACCCGCCTGAAAGACCGCCCGACCATGATCGTCAATATCGAAGACCTGAGAAAAGCCGCCAAGAAGCGCCTGCCGCGCATGATCTACGATTATGTCTATGGCGGGTCCTATGACGAGATCACGCTCAGGGCCAATGAAGCGGATTTCCGCAGGATCGGCATGAAGCAGAAGGTCATGATCGATCTGACCGAAGATGATTTCGAGATCAGGCTGATGGGCGAGAAGCTGTCCTGGCCGCTCATGGTGGCGCCCATCGGCTTCATGGGCATGACGGCGCCCAGGGGCGAGGCCAAGGCCGCCAGGGCCGCCGCCCAGGCCGGCATTCCCTTCATCCAGAGCACCATGTCCATCTGCCCGCTGGAGGAAGTGGCGGACTATGCGGGCACGCCGCAATGGTTCCAGCTCTATGTCTTCCGCGACCGCTCCATCGTAAAGGGCATGATGGACCGGCTCCAGGCCGTGGGCTGCCCGGTGCTGGTGCTCACCGTCGATCTCACCATCATGGGCAAGCGCGAGCGCGATGCCCGCTCCGGATTCATCGTCGGCAACAGGATGACGCCGCGCACCATGCTCGACATCGCCATGCATCCGCGCTGGGCGCTCGACATGCTGTTCAACGGCCGCCCCGTCGAGTTCGGCAACATCAAGGAGCTGCCGGGCATCGGCGAGGGCATCATGGCTCAGGCCCATTTCGCCACGGCGCAGCAGGACCTGACGCTCTCCTGGAAGGATATCGCCTGGGTGAAGTCCATGTGGCCGGGCAAGCTGATCCTGAAAGGCATCATGACCGCTGAAGACGCGCGCGAAGCCGCCAAGCTGGGGGCCGACGGCATCATCGTCTCCAATCATGGCGGGCGGCAGCTCGACGGCGCCTCATCCTCCATCATGGTGCTGCGCGAGATCGTGGACGCCGTGGGCGACGAGGTGGATGTGCTGTTCGACGGGGGTATCCGCCGCGGCTCCGACATCGCCAAGGCCATCGCCATCGGCGCCAAGGCGTGCCTGATCGGCCGCGCCATGGTCTATGGGCTGGCCGCCGGCGGCGAGGCGGGTGCCGCCAGAGCCCTCCAGATGCTGCGCACCGAGTTCCGCATGGCCACCGCTTTCATGGGGATCACGCGGTACGAGCAACTGCTGGGAAACCGCGATTGCCTCATTATGCCGGATAACCCTTGGCAATGAGGTGTTGACAGAGGACTCCGCTTCTGCGCATGGTGCAGGCGCAAGAGCAGGCGTTCCAGCCGCGTAAGACGGATGAACCTTTCGTCCGGTCCTGTTGAGCGCTCGCCGTTTTCATACCGATAGGCCCAGGTACGCGGGGCTTTTCCCAGATTTCATATATGAGCCGCAGGCAGGGACCCGTCGTGCAAGACGGATGGTCGGCTGCGGCGTCGAAAGGTACTCCATTGAGTGAGTTTGCTGCGCTCGGCCTGTCCGAGCCCATTATTCGTGCCATCCAGAAGGAAGGCTATACGACCCCCACACCGATTCAGAAACAATCCATTCCCCATCTCCTCGAGGGCCGGGACCTGCTGGGCATCGCCCAGACGGGCACGGGCAAGACGGCGTCCTTCGCGCTGCCCATCCTTGAGAGCATGAAGACGGACGGCAAGAAGGCGCCCGGCAAGGGCTGCCTGGCCCTCGTGCTGGCACCCACGCGCGAGCTGGCGGCCCAGATCGGCGACAGTTTCCTGGCCTATGGCCGCTTCATGAACATCCGCGTGGCGGTCGTCGTCGGCGGTGTGAAGCACGGGCCGCAGATCAAGGCGCTGGCCCAGGGCGTCGACGTGCTGGTGGCCACGCCCGGCCGCCTGATCGACCATCTGGAGAGCCGCAACGTGCGGCTGGACGCCGTGCGCCATGTGGTGCTGGACGAGGCGGATCATATGCTCGATCTCGGCTTTCTGCCGCCCATCCGGCGCATCCTGAAGGAGCTGCCGAAGAAGCGGCAGAGCCTCTTCTTCTCGGCCACCATGCCCAAGCAGATCGGGCAGTTGGCCCAGGACATGCTGGACCGTCCGGTGGAAGTGACGGTGACACCCGTCGCCACCACCGCCGAGAAGGTGGCGCAGGAGGTCTTCTTCGTGGAGACCAGCCGCAAGCGCGAGGTGCTGGCCGATCTTCTCGGCGACCCGGCCTTCTGCCGCACTTTGGTCTTCACCCGCACCAAGCGGGGCGCCGACCGCGTGGCCAAATACCTGACGGCCAATGGCCATGAGGCCTCCGCCATCCATGGCGACAAGTCCCAGAGCCAGCGGGAACGGGCGCTGGAGGCGTTCAAGGCCGGGCGGGCACCCGTCCTGGTGGCGACCGACATCGCCGCCCGCGGCATCGACGTGGACAAGGTGAGCCATGTCGTCAATTTCGACCTGCCGGAGGTGCCGGAAGCCTATGTCCACCGCATCGGCCGCACGGCGCGGGCCGGGGAGGAGGGCGTGGCCCTCTCCCTCGTGGACGGCAGCGAGCGCGGTCTCCTCAAAGATATCGAAAAGGCGACGCGCCAGACCATCAAGGCCACCGACCTGCGCCTGCCCGGCGCTGCGGCGCAAGAGGAGTATCCCGCGCCGGCCAAAAAGCGCCGGGGTGGCGGCGGGCCGAAGGATCAGGCGGCCCCCAAAGCCGCCGCCGGCAAGCCGGCCCGCAAGCGCAACCGCCCCCGCCGCAACCGCTCGGGCCAGGGCACGGGCCGCTCCCTCGCCGCGTAGGCATTCCCGTCATTCCGGACGCGACTTTCCTCCAAGCCTCTGGCTTGGCAAGGAAAGTCAGCGATCCGGAATCTCGATTCGCCTGCCTGAGCCTTACCGGCTCCAGATTCCGGATACCGCGCTTTGCCAGCCAAAGCATAGCTTTGGGGCAAAGCGGGTTCCGGAATGACCGTGTGTCTGCCCGAGCCGTCATTCGAGCCGCAGCAGGGGCGCGGCATTCCAGTGGCCATTCGACTCGCCACGCCGTATCCCGTACGGGGCTGGCAAAAAGGCGGGTTTGGGCTATGGTTTGGCCGAAACGGCGGGAGGATAGGATACATGCCATACGAAGCGGGACCGGAGCTCGAAGCCTATCTCAAGAGCCATATCCGGGATATTCCCGACTTTCCGCGCAAGGGCATCATCTTCCGCGATGTGACCACGCTGCTGCTCGCTCCCGAGGGCCTGCGGGCGGCCGTGGACGCCCTGGCTGCCGGCTACGAGGGGGAGCATATCGACCTGGTGGCCGGAATCGAGGCGCGGGGCTTCATCCTGGGCGGTGCCCTGGCCCTGAAGCTGGGGGCCGGTTTCGTGCCGGTGCGCAAGCCCGGCAAGCTGCCCGCCGCCACCTATGCCGAGGATTATCAGCTGGAATACGGTACGGACCGGCTGGAGATTCACCAGGATGCGCTGAAGCCGGGGGACCGTGTGCTGCTGGTGGACGACCTCATTGCAACCGGAGGTACGGCGGCAGCCGCTTTATCGCTCATCAGTCGAGTTGGAGCGGTGGTCACGGGAGGTTGTTTCATTGTTGATCTACCGGATTTGGGCGGTCGCGCCAAAATTGAAACCATGGGATGTAAGACTAAGGTTCTATGCGAATTTTCAGGGCATTAAACTTCTGAATCCGTCAAAAATCTGCCTCATTTCGCGCTGAATATGGCGACCAGTCGAGGTCTCGCATTTTTCGCCATGTTCGCTCCCTAATTCATCCACATTCTTGCAAGAGACTGCTTCATGACGTCCCCGGTGGGGGGACAGACATGAAACTGGATGCAGGTGGCGATCCTGAGCGGCGAAACATTGCCGGCCTCATGGGGCAGTCCACAGAAAACAAAGCATATGAAAAAGAGAAAACATTTGACCCTGACGGCGAGCCGGATCGCCATCATCGGGTTCCTCGCCCTGGCGCCGCTCGCGGCGTCGGCACAGGAGGCCAACACAGGTTCCGAACCGGCAGCGCCGGCCGAGACGCAGGCCGTGACCCCGGATCAGCTCTTCAACACTGTCGTGGAGAAGGCGCGCGCGCTGGCGGCCAAGCCGTATGCACCGCCGCCGGAGATTTCCGACGACAAGCTGAGCCAGCTCACCTACGAGGATTTCCAGAAGATCCGGTTCCGCAAGGAAGCGGCGCTGTGGCATGACCAGGCGCTCTTCGAGGTGCAGTTCTTCCATCCGGGCTTCCTGTTCAAGTCGCCGGTCGGCATCAATGTGCTGGAAGACGGCAAGGTGTCGCCTCTGCCGTTCAGGAAGAGCTCCTTCCGCTATGACGGGGAGGGCGTGGAAGAGAAGGTGCCGGATGATCTCGGCTATGCCGGCTTCCGCATCCACTACCCGATCAACAATCCGGCCTACAAGGACGAGCTGGCGGTGTTCCTCGGTGCGTCCTATTTCCGTCTGCTGGCGCGGGACCAGTATTATGGCATGTCGGCGCGTGGCCTGGCCGTGGACACCGCCCTGCCCAAGGGCGAGGAATTCCCCGCCTTCCGTGAATTCTGGCTGGTGAAGCCGGGCAAGGACGATACCAGCATGACGCTGTTCGCCCTGCTCGACAGCCCGTCGATCACCGGCGCTTACCGTTTCGTCATCACGCCGGGAACGCGCACCGTGGTGGACGTGGATACCGCGCTCTTCCTGCGCGAGGCCGGGCACCAGATCGGCATTGCGCCGCTGACCAGCATGTTCCTCTACGGCGAGAACAGCGTCCGGCATTTCGACGACTTCCGTCCGGAAGTGCACGATTCCGACGGCCTGCTGATGCATACCGGCAATGACGAGTGGATCTGGCGGCCGCTGACCAATCCCAAGCAGCTCAGCGTCAACGCCTTCATAGACACCAATCCGAAGGGCTTCGGCCTGATCCAGCGGGACCGGGACTATAACAATTATATGGATTTCGAGACCCATTACCATCAGCGGCCCAGCCTGTGGGTGGAGCCGCGAGACGGTGGCTGGGGCAAGGGCAGCGTGCGGCTGGTGCAGATTCCCTCGATGGAAGAGGTGAACGACAATATCGTCGCCTTCTGGGTGTTCGATAATCCGTTCGCCTCCGACAAGTCCATGCGCCTGTCCTATCGCCTGACCAGCCTGAACAATGTGGACGAAGCCAACCATCTGGCGAAGGTGATGCGCACCCGCACCGGCTGGGGCGGCGTACCCGGGGCCAAGCCGCCGATGCCCAAGAGCGTCAGGCGCTTCATGATCGATTTCAAGGGAGGAGATCTTGCGACCCTGCATGACGAACAACCGGTAAAACCGGAGATTCAGACGACCAAGGGCAAGATCGATGACGTAGTTGTGCACAAGTTGCCGGGCCAGGATATCTGGCGCCTGTCCTTCCGCCTGCAGGGTGTGGAGGAACAGCCGGCCGACATGCGCATTTTCCTGACACTCAGGGGGCAGAGACTGACTGAAACCTGGAGTTACCTTTATGAACCTGTTGACGTCGAATAAGTCCGACCCGCGACCCGCCACCCTCCCGGCGGTTCGGCGCAGCGGCCGCTTTTCCATGCCCTTCGGCCTGGAACGGCGTATCCTGTTCTTCACCCTGGTGATCCTGACCGCCAGTGCCTCTGCCCGCATGATGTTCGACATCCTCGTGGCCAACGGCATGACCATAGTCGAATGCATGATCCTGGGGCTCTTCACCATCACCTTCTCCTGGCTGGTGATCTCCTTCTGGTCGGCGGTCGCCGGGTTCGTGTGCCATGTCTTCGGCATCGACCCGCTGTCTCTGCGACGGCGCATCAAGGCGGACAGCGTCATGAAGACGTCGCTGACGTCGCAGACCGCCGTGGTGATGCCGGTCTATAACGAGGACCCGGAGCGGGTTCTGGCCGGTCTCGAGGCGACCTACCGGTCGCTGATGGAGACGGGGCAGGGCAAGGCCTTCCATTTCTTCCTCTTGAGCGATACCCGCAAGCCCGAGATCGCCGCAGCGGAAGAGGCGGGCTGGCGCCGCCTGGTCGCCCGGCTTGGCGCCGACGGCCGCATCTTCTATCGCCGCCGGGAAAACAATACCGGCAAGAAGGCCGGCAACATCGCCGACTTCTGCAACCGCTGGGGCCGCGCCTACGACCATATGCTGGTGCTCGACGCCGACAGTGTGATGAGCGGCGAGACCATCGTCACCCTGGCCCGTGCCATGGAAGCCAATCCCCAGGCCGGCATCATCCAGACCGTGCCGATGCCGGTCCGGCAGGAGACCTTCTTCGGGCGCTATGTGCAGTTCGCCTCCCGGCTCTACAGCCCCATGCTCGCCTCGGGCCTGAGCTTTTGGCAGATGGGCGAGTGCAACTACTGGGGCCATAACGCCATCATCCGCCTGCAGGCCTTCATCAGCCATTGCGGCCTGCCGGTCCTGCCGGGCCGGGCGCCGCTGGGCGGGGAGATTCTCTCCCACGATTTCGTGGAGGCGGCCTTCGTGCGCCGCGGCAACTGGCATGTCTACCTGATGCCGGAACTGCGGGGCTCCTACGAGGAACTGCCGGGCAACCTGCTCGATTACGCCAAGCGCGACAAGCGCTGGGCGCAGGGCAACCTGCAACACCTGAAACTCCTGGGCGTGAGGGGCCTGCACGGCATCAACCGTCTGCACTTCACCCTGGGCGCGCTGGCCTATGCCTCGTCGCTCTTGTGGCTGCTGCTGCTGGTGCTGACCACCGTCGACGGCGTGATGCGCGCCGTCATCCCGCACGATTTCTTCGGCAGCACCCGCCAGCTTTTCCCCGACTGGCCGGTGGTCGAGTATGACAAGATCATCTCGCTGTTCACGGTGACGGTGATCATGCTCCTCGGCCCCAAGGCGGCGGGCCTGCTGCTGACCCTGTTCAACGGGCGGGAGCGCCGTGGTTTCGGCGGCGGCCTGCGCCTGGTGGCCAGCGCCGTGCTGGAGACCGCGTTCTCCATGTTCCTGGCGCCGGTGATGATGTGCCTGCACGCCTATTTCGTGCTGACCACGCTGGCCGGCCAGGTGGTCACCTGGGACGCGCAGAACCGCAGCAGCCTGGACCTCACCTTGCGGGACGCCGCGCCGCGTCTCTGGGTGCCCACGGTGGCGGGCGTCATCTGGGCCGCCATCACCTGGGTCTGGGTGCCGGGCCTCTTCTACTGGCTGCTGCCCGTGACGCTGGGCATGACCATTTCCATCCCGCTGGCCGTCCTGTCGTCCCGCGTCAGGCTGGGCAACGGTCTTCGCGCCCATGGCGTCCTGGTAACGCCCGAGGAAACCGATCCGCCGGCCGTGCTGCGCAAGCTGGAGCAAGGCCTGGAGCAGCCGCTGACGGGCGATCTCTTCGAAAGCCAGCCGGCCATGCTGGCGCCGCAGGAGGTACGCAGCGAAATGCAGCCGCAGGCGATCTCCTACTACAGCCGCGACTTCGCCAACTGGCTGGCCCAGCTCGTCACCGTCCGCCGGCGCGAGCGCGAGGTGGTGAAGATCAAGCGCTGATTATACCGGCCGTCACTGCCGACGCGGCAATCCGGAAAGACACCGGACTGCCGCGTCGCTGCGTTCCGGCAACGGCAACAGTGCCCCCATCGTCATTGCGAGCGACCATCGGGAGCGTGGCAATCCAGATCCTTTCGGGCAGCGCCATCGCGACTGGATCGCCGCGTGGTTGCGTTCCGCGCGATGACGATCATGTCCATGCGGGAATAGGGCGCCCCAACCGTCATTGCGAGCGACCATCGGGAGCGCGGCAATCCAGAATTTCCGGCAACGCCATCGCGACTGGATCGCCACGTCGCTGCGCTCCTCGTGATGACGATCATGTCCATGCGGGAATAGGGCGCCCCAACCGTCATTGCGAGCGACCATCGGGAGCGCGGCAATCCAGATTCTTCCGGGCAACGCCATCCCTACCGGATCGCCGCGTCGTTGCGTTCCGCGCGATGACGGTCAGGTGCGGGAAATTTAGACATTGAATCTGAAATGCATGATGTCGCCGTCGGCAACGACATAGTCCTTGCCTTCCTGGCGCATCTTGCCCGCTTCCCTGGCAGCGACCTCGCCGCCGAGAGAGACGAAATCCTCGTAAGCGATGGTCTCGGCGCGGATAAAGCCCCGCTCGAAGTCGGAGTGGATCACGCCGGCGGCCTGCGGGGCTTTCGTGCCGTGGGGAATGGTCCAGGCCCGGGCCTCCTTTGGCCCCACGGTGAAATAGGTGATGAGGTCGAGGAGGTGATAGCCGGCCCGGATCACGCGGGCGAGGCCGGTTTCCTCCAGCCCCAGCTCGGCCAGATAGTCGGCCCGCTCGTCGGGGTCGAGCTGGGCGATCTCGGACTCGATGGCGGCGGAGATGACCACGAACTCGGCGCCTTCCGCCTCGGCCCGCTCTTCCACCTGTTTCGAGAACGCATTGCCCGTGGCGGCGGACGCCTCGTCGACATTGCACAGGTAGAGGATGGGCTTGGCCGTGAGGAGCTGCATCTGCTGGAAGAGCGCTTCCTCGTCCCGGTCGCGCTCCATGGCGCGAGCGGGCCTGCCGTCCTTCAACAGGGCGCTGGCGCGCTGCACCATGTCCAGCATGGCCTTGGCCTCCTTGTCGCCGCCGCGCGCCTTCTTGACGAGACCGGCCTCCCGGCGCTCCAGGCTTTCCAGGTCCGCCAGCATCAGCTCGGTGTCGATGGTCTCGATATCGGCGATGGGGTCCACCTTGCCGGCCACATGGGTGATGTCGCCATCATCGAAGCAGCGCACCAGGTGGATGACGGCATCCACCTCGCGGATATGGGCGAGGAACTTGTTGCCCAGCCCTTCGCCCTCGGCGGCGCCCTTCACCAGGCCCGCGATATCGACGAAGGTGAGGTCGGTCGGGATGATCTTCGCGGACTTGCCGATCTCGGCGATCCTGTAGAGCCGGGGATCGGGCACCGGCACCTGGCCCACATTGGGCTCGATGGTGCAAAAGGGGAAGTTCTCGGAGGCGGCCGCGGCCGTTTCCGTCAAGGCATTGAAAAGGGTGGATTTGCCCACGTTCGGCAGGCCAACGATGCCGCACCTGAAGCCCATGCTATTTCTCCTGCGCGTCCCTGACGGCCAGCGCGATCTTGTTCATGAATGAGGACTCGTCGCCCTTGATGAGGAGGGGGGCCGCATCGGTGATGGCCTCGATCACCACCTGCACCACCGGCACTTCCTCGGCAAAGAAATCCGAGAGGACGTAAGGGCTGACCAGCCGCTTGTCCCCCGGATGGCCGATGCCGATGCGCACGCGTCGGTAGCCGTTGCCCAGATGCGCGTCGATGCTCTTCAGCCCGTTGTGCCCGGCGGCGCCGCCTCCGGTCTTCACGCGCACCCTGGCGAAGTCGAGCGCCAGCTCGTCGTGGAACACGATGACGTCCTCCAGCGCGATCTTGTAGAAATTGGCGGCCTCGGCGACGGAAGTGCCGGAGAGGTTCATGTAGGTCTCGGGCTTGAGGATGAGCACCTTCTGCGAGGCGATCTCCCCTTCGGCCACAAGGCCCCTGAAACGGCTGCGGTAGACGCTGAACCCGAACGTGTGGGCAATCGCGTCTACCGCCATGAAGCCTATATTGTGGCGGTTGCGGCTGTATTTCTGTCCCGGATTCCCGAGGCCAACCAGCAATCGCATGCGGCGTCCTTATTCCTCGCCTTCTTCCTCGTCCTCGCCTTCTTCGGCTTCCTCTTCGCCTTCCTCGGCGGCCGTCATGATGGTCGGCGCGGCGACGGTGGCGATGGTGAAGTCGCGGTCGGTGATGGTGGGGGCGGTGCCTTCGGGCAGCGTCACGCTGCTGATATGCACGCCGTCACCGATCTCCAGGCCGGTCAGGTCGATCTCGATGAAGTCGGGAATCTCGTCGGCCGGGCAGAGGAGCTCCACCTCGTGACGCACGATGTTGAGCACGCCGCCGCGCTTGAGGCCGGGGCTGGCCGGCTCGTTGGTGAAGTGCACCGGCACCATGACCGGGATCTTCTTGCCCTTGCCGATGCGCAGGAAGTCCACATGCAGCGGCATGTCGGTCACGACGTCGAACTGCACGTCACGGGGGAGCACACGCTCCTGACGGCCGTTGATGTCGATATTGTAGAGCGTGCTCAGAAAGCGGCCCTTGTGGATATGGTTGTTCAGCTCGTTGAACGAGAGGGTGATGGATTCCGGCGCTTTGCCGTCACCATAGATCACTGCCGGTACGCGTCCCGCGCGGCGGGCTGCCCGGGCGGACCCCTTACCGGCCCGGTCGCGAGATTCGGCAGAGATGGACCGTGTCTGTGACATGTCTGTTCTCCTGCATGAAAATAAGAAACGCCCGCCTCCAAGGGTGCGGACGCCGGGCGTTCTTACACCGAGACTGGAGTAGAATCAACTTTTCACTTTAAACGGGATGTCGAGGCTGTGCGTAGCGCAGAGGCCAATAAATGCCAGCCTGCACTGGCATGACGACGGGAATAGATGGCCTGTCCTGCAAATCGTCACCCCAGCGAAGGCTGGGGTCCATGAGCGACGATCCGCTCGTAGAGATCGTCCCAATCAGGGTTCATTTCCCTGATCACACGCATCTTCCATGAGCGCTGCCATGCCTTCATCTGCTTCTCGCGGCGGATGGCAAGCGGCATCGTCTCATGAACCTCATAATAGACCAGGCGCTTCAGGCCGTAGCGCTTGGAGAAACCGGGAACCACGCCTTCCCTATGCTCCCATATCCGGCGCACGAGGTTGTTCGTGACGCCGATATAGAGCGTGCCATGGCGCTCATTGGTGAGAATATAGACATAGCCTGCCATGCACGGATTGTGGCCTGCCGCCATTGCCCGAGCAAGCTGAACGACAGAGGCAAATGGATGCCAGCCTTCGCTGGCATGACGATGACTATGGAGCTTTCCATTCGTCACCCCCCGCTTTTGCCGCCGCCCGGATGCCCGCACGAGGCGGGCATGATGTGGGATGTGAGTCCGTATGCCCTGAGCAGCGCTCGGGCTCAGCCCGGGCGGTGAACCATCAATGGAACAGGCTGGAGACCGAGCTTTCGTCGTTGATGCGGCGCATGGCCTCGGCGATCAGGGGGGCGATGGAGACGATGCGCACGCTGTCCGAGAGGCGGACCGCTTCGGTTGCCTGGATGCTGTCGGTGATGACCAGTTCTTTCAGGGCGGAGGCGGAGACGCGGGCGACGGCGCCGCCGGAGAGCACACCGTGGCTCACATAGGCGTAGGCTTCCTCGGCGCCCGCTTCCTTCAGGGCGGCGGCGGCGTTGCACAGCGTGCCGGCGGAATCGACGATATCGTCCACCATGAGGCAGATGCGCCCGTCCACGTCGCCGATGATGTTCATGACTTCCGATTCCCCCGCGCGTTCACGCCGCTTGTCGACGATGGCGAGGTCGGCGCCGATGCGCTTGGCCACCGCGCGGGCGCGCACCACGCCGCCCACGTCCGGCGAGACGACCACCAGGTCCGCGCCGTCGAAGCGCGTCTGGATATCCTTGACGATGACCGGCGCCGCGAAGAGATTGTCCGTCGGAATGTCGAAGAAGCCCTGAATCTGGCCGGCGTGCAGGTCCATGGTCAGCACGCGGTTGGCGCCGGCGGCGGTGATGAGGTTGGCCACCAGCTTGGCGGAAATGGGGGTGCGGGGGCCGGGCTTTCGGTCCTGCCGCGCGTAGCCGAAATAGGGAATGACGGCGGTGATGCGCCGGGCCGATGCACGCTTGAGGGCATCCAGGCAGACCAGCAGTTCCATCAGATTGTCGTTGGCCGGAAAGGAGGTGGACTGGATGACGAAGACATCCTGTCCGCGCACGTTCTCGTGGATCTCGACCCAGACCTCCATGTCGGAGAAGCGTTTCACGCTCGCCTTGGTCAGCGGCAGGTTGAGATAGGCGGCAATGGCTTCCGCCAACCCGCGGTTGCTGTTTCCGGTCAAGATTTTCATTACGGTACTCCGAGAGACGGTCGGGCCAATTCCCCTTTGGCGCACAGCCTTGCCCCAGGCACGGCGGCCCCAGTGCGGCGGCCCAAGGCGCGCGGAATGTAACAAGGGGCGTGCCCCATGTAAATGCTTCGCAGGGCCTTTCCGGCGGCTCCGTCGTCATGCTGAACTCGATTCAGCATGCAGTCCTGAGCCAATGGCCCCTGAATCGAGTTCAGGGTGACCAATATAACTGGTCAACGCAGGGCGATGGCGGAAATCTGGCGGCCGTAATCCGGTTCCCCGCGGTGGCAACTGCGGCGGTAGCTGAAGAAGCGCTCCTCGTCGGCATACGTGTCGGTCTCCATTGGGGAGACCTCGGTAACGCCCGCATTCCGCAGGCCATCGGCGACAAAGGACAGGAGGTCGAAATGCGGCCTGGCCCAGTCCTCCCGCCCGTGGAAATAGCGGGCGTGGGTCGGGTCGCGGCCGGTGAAGCGGTCGATGAATTCCGGCCCCACCTCGAAGGATTCCAGGGCAAGGCACGGGCCGATGGCCGCCCGGATTCGCCGCCGCTCGGCGCCCAGTGCCTCCATGGCGGCCAGCGTGGCGGTGGCGACGCCCAGGAAGGCGCCTTTCCAGCCCGCATGGGCCGCGCCGATCACGCCCGCCTCGGCATCTGCCATCAGGATGGGGGCGCAGTCGGCGGTGAGGACGCCCAGCGCCACGCCGGGGACATTGGTCACCATGGCGTCGCCCTCGGGCGCGTCTTCGGGCATCCAGGGTTCGGTGACGGTGTGCACGATGGGGCTGTGCACCTGGTATGCCGTGATGAGCGAATCCGCGCCCAGCGCCCTGCGCACGCGGTCCCGGTTCTCGGCCACGTCCTCCCGGCGGTCGCCCGAGCCGAAGCCGCAGTTGAGCCCGGCATAAAGCCCGGTGGAAACGCCGCCGTACCGCGTGAAGAACCCGTGGGCCACGGGGGCAAGGTCGTTCAGCAGGGGATTGACGATCATGAAGCGTCCTCGAATCCGACGGGTGTGGGCCAGTTGGGGCTTGTCACGGCCATGACCCTGAAGAGTGTACCCATCTGGTCCGAATCCACCAACCTGCGGCTGGCGGCCGCCAGATTCTCGGCCTGTCGCGGGGACTTGGCGGCGACCACGAGCTGTTGGGTGCGGGCACCGATGCCCAGGCGGGTGAGCCAGGCGCCCTGGTCCACCGGGCCGTGCACGGTGAGCCCCAGGTCCAGCGCCACGCGGGCCAGGGTGGCGAAGTTCACATGGGCCGTGAGGTCCGCCAGGCCGGGCTCGGCCAGCGGATCGACAAATTTGTGCCGGCGCATGGCCTGGAACGTGTCGCCATAGGCCGGCCGTGCATAGCCGTAGTCCACGATCAGCGCCGCGCCGCCCGTGCCGAGCAATTGTTCCGAAATGGCGCGCATGACCGAGATGGCGGACATGCAGGTCTCCAGAACGTCGCCTTTCTTCGGCGGTTCGGACGGCAGGCAGCTCTCGGCCGGGTGCCCTGCCATATGGGTATAGGCCAGGTCATCTTGGCCGTTCAGCCCCACGCGCCGCTCCATCCAGCGATCGCCGTCGAAGACATATTGGCGGATGGGCAGGGCATCGAAGAACTCGTTGGCGATGATGATGGCAGGGCCCCTGTCCGGCACGTCGGCCAGGCCGTCATACCAGGACGGGGCGATGCCCGATGGGGCGAGCCTTTCCGCCTGCTTGAGGCGAAGCTGCGGGCTGCCCTCGATGAGGCTCAGATGCAAGGCGTCGTGAAAGCCGGGTGCCACCCTGGTGACGCGCAGGGCGTCGGCCATCAGCGTGCCGTGCCCGGGGCCCAGCTCCACGAGCTGGAAAGGGGAGGGGGTGCCGGCCCGCTGCCACAGGTCCGCCGCCCACAGGCCCACCAGCTCGCCGAATACCTGCGAGATTTCGGGCGCTGTGATGAAATCGCCCTGTGAGCCGAAGACCGTCTCGTTGGTGTAGTAGCCGTGGGTCGGATGCATCAGGGCTTCGCTCATATATTGAGCGAGGGACATGGGCCCGTGAGCGCGGATATGGCGCGAGATGCTCTCCTTCAGGCTGCTCATTCACCCTTCTTGCGGCGGGCCGTTGCGCCCGCGGTCTTGATGGCATGCTGTATGAGAAATAAGCCAATGGCGATCATCGGCAATGACAACGCCTGGCCCCGCGTGAGGCCCATGACCAGGCTGGCGTCCGGCTCGCGCACCAGCTCCACCAGGGCCCGCGAGAGCCCGTAGCCCAGCAGGAAGACGCCGGTGAGCAGCCCCGGCTTTTCCCTCGACCGGGTGAGGAAATAGAGGATGGCGAGGATGCTGAAGAGAAGAATGCCTTCGAGGAACGCCTCATAGAGCTGGCTCGGGTGGCGCGGCACGTTGCCGGCCTCCGGTCCGGGGAACACCATGCCCCAGGGCAGGAGGGTCGGCCGGCCCCACAGCTCGCCGTTGATGAAATTGGCGATGCGCCCGAGGAAGAGCCCGATGGGCGCCGTGCAGGCCATGAGATCGGCGAGCCGGAGAAGCGGCACCTTGCGCAGGCGGGCGAACAGCACCAGCGCCAGTGCCACGCCCAGCAGGCCGCCATGGAAGGACATGCCGCCTTTCCACACCTTCACCATTTCGACGGGCTCTGCCAGATATTTGTCGAATCCATAGAAGAGGATATAGCCGATGCGCCCGCCCAGCATGACGCCCAGCGCCACCCAGACGAAGAGGTCGTCGATCTGCTCGCGGGTGAGCACGCCGCCGCGCCTGTTGAGCTGGAGGATGTACCACCAGCCGATGAACAGGCCGGCCACATAGGACAGGGCATACCAGCGGATGGCGAGAGGGCCGATCTCGACCAGCACGGGGTCGATGGCGGGGAAGGGGATAGCAAGCATCAGGTGGGCCTGACCGTCGGGAGATGTCGCCACAGACAATGACCAGCGCTCCCCGGAGTGTCAAGCCGGGCTTGGCAGGACGCGGCGAAATGACCATATTGGAAAGAACGTTATGAAAGGTACGCTCATGCACACGCAGAATCCCTTCCTCAATGATATCAGCAAGCTCGCCACCGGGGCCGCGGGCGCCCTGCAGGGCATGAAGCAGGAAGTGGAAGCCATGGTGCGCCAGCGGGTCGAGCGCATGCTGGCCGACCTGGACCTGGTGCACCGGGAGGAATTCGAGGCCGTCAAGGACATGGCCCGCCAGGCGCGCGAGGAAAACGAAGCGCTCCTGAAGCGCATCGAAGCACTGGAAGCGGCGCCCAAACCGAAGCCCGCACCCCGCCGGACGCAGGTGAAGAAGGACTAGGTTCGCCTGCTCCTCATTCGTTCACCTCTGAGTCTCTCAGCGGAGCGTCGCGCCAGGCCGCGAGTGGCCCTCCGGCAGGCTCAAAGCAGCGGATTTCCTTAATTATTACGGTATCGTACCGATTTTTTGCATAGTTTCTCAAAACGGTACTTGCCATGTGCTCATAGGAGTGGCAGGCTGCTTCTTGTGGTTCGAAAGTACTGAGCCACAACATGTAGGTCCCCGCCGCGACTGACGCAGAATCGTGGGGCCGGGTGGGGATCAGCCGCTTCCTTTGGGAGACAGCCGATGCCCTCTCTATCTGTCGACCTCGACATCGCTTCCGAAAATCCCCTCGACGTTGTGGAACATATCGTACAGGCCAACGACTGGCCGTTTGAACGGGCCAGCGACCAGGACCTGTGCACGTCGGTGGTGGGAAGCTGGTGTGAATACCATATCCATTTTTCCTGGAGCGACATGCACCAGGCGCTGCACATGATGTGCAACTTCGACGCCCGCGTGCCGGAGAACCGGCTTCAGGATACATACGAGATTCTGGCCATGGTGAATGCCCAGATGTGGTTCGGCCATTTCGACATCGTGGCCGAGGACCGGGTGCTCCTGTATCGCCAGGGCGCCCTCTTTCCGGGGCTCGAATGGTCAAAGGCCAGCCAGCAGTGCGAACAGATGATCGAGCTGGCCATCAATGAGTGCGAACGCTTCTATCCGGCGTTTCAATTCGTCGTCTGGGGCGGCAAGAGCGCGCAGGAAGCCCTGACTGCGGCCATGCTCGACCCGGTGGGCGAAGCCTGAGTGGGGAATTGGCTGAGGGGGCTCAGCCTTGAGGCCAACGGTTTCAGCGCATGAGTAGAGTATAGAGTAGAGTGGCTTGGTGGAGTAATGCGCTGCGGGCGCGCGTTCGCCGGAACGTGCGCCCACTTCTTTTTTATTGGTCCCTCAGGCGCCGGGCGGGACGCATCCGCGTCCCTTGGCTTTCGCGCAAACGTGCGCGCGGCGCGGTCGCGCCTACTCAGGGCTTCGCCCTTCGGGTCCTTGGCCCTGACCGTAGGCTCGGGCGCTTGCCGGCATCTCGGATGCGTCATGCTGAACTTGATTCAGCATCCATGCCTGAGCATGTCCGTCTGGAACAGTGGCGCCGACAGGCCCGATGGACCCTCGCCTGCGCGAGGGTGACGGGGGAGGGGGGCTGGTGCCACCCACCCCATCGTCATTCCCGCGCAGGCGGGAATCCATACTCCCCCATCCGTCTGGCTGAAACGCTCAGGACTGGATGCTGAATCGAGTTCAGCATGACTTTTTGGGAGAGGCGGAGCGCAGCGACTATGCCGCGACTGCGGCGCGCGCACGTTTGCGCGAAAGCCAAGCGGGCGGACGCCCGCGCCCGGCGCCTGAGGGACAAAAAAGATGGAGCGCAGCGACTATGCGCCGACCGGCGCGCGCGCACGTTTGCGCGGAAGCCAAGGGGCACGGAGGTGCCCCGCCCGGCGCCTGAGGGGCAAAACAAAAAAGGCGAAGCCCGCGCCTGACGGACTGAAAACAAACTCATCACTTGATCGCCGGTCAAGTGAATGCTCAATTGCGGATCAATTCTGAGACTCGAGCATAAGGACGATCCCCATGACGGACCTCTCGCAAATCGGTGCGGCCAACCCTCTCATCGTGGTGGGCGCGGGCAAGATGGCCTCGGCGCTGATGGCCGGCTGGCTGAAGAAGGGTGCGGCACCCGAGGGCATCATCGCCATCCGCCCCTCCGAGGATGGCCGCAAGGCGCTGGCGGAAGCTTTTCCCGGCATCACCATCTGGGCCCGCGCCGAGGACCTGCCCCAGGGTGTCACACCCCGGGCCATCCTCCTGGCGGTGAAGCCGCAGAAATTCGCCGAGGTGCTGCCGGCCTACCGGCAGTATGCCCGGCCCGGCGTGCTGTATCTCTCGGTCGCGGCCGGCATTCCGCTGTCCCGCATGGCGGCGCTGCTGGGGGACGAGGCGGCCATCGTGCGCTCCATGCCCAACACGCCCTCCGCCGTGGGTGCGGGCATTGCGGCGCTGATCGCCAACGGCAACGCCTCTGAGTCCGACCGTGGCCTGGCGCAGGCCCTGCTGGCGGCGGTGGGCGAGGCCATCTGGCTCGACGACGAGGAGCAGATGCACGGGGTGACCGCCGTCTCCGGCTCCGGCCCGGCCTATGTGTTCCATATGGTGGAGGCCATGGCCGCCGCCGGCGAGGCCCAGGGGCTGACCCCCGACATGGCCATGCGCCTGGCCCGCCAGACGGTGATCGGCGCCGGCGCGCTCATGGCCGCCAACCCGGCTTCCGCCGCGACCCTGAGGGAAAACGTCACCAGCCCCGGCGGTACCACGGCGGCGGCATTGGGCGTCCTGATGGGCGATGACCGGCTGAAAGCGCTGATGACCGAAGCGCTGACGGCAGCCGCCAACCGCTCGCGGGAACTGGCGGGGTAGTCACCCTCACCCCAGCCGTCTTCCAAGGCAGAGGTCGGCGGGCCAATGGCCTGCCGGGCGAGAGGTGCTATCCTTCGTCCCCGGTCTCCCGCTCCAGCCGTTGCTGCTGGAGCTGGGTCACCAGGTTGGCATCTTGGTCATCCAGCATGCCCATGAGCACTTCGCGGAAGCCGGCGACGGACAGGGCGCCGGCGTCCCGGAAGGCCCTGGCCAGGCGGGCAAGCTGCGGGGAGGATAGCTGGCGCTCCAGCTTCTGGCCCTTTTCGGTGAGATAGAGAAGCCGCTGGCGGGCATCTTCCTGGCCGCGTCTTTGCTCGATGAAGCCTTCCTCCACGAGCTGGCCGAGCACGCGGGAGAGACTCTGCTTGGTGATTTTCAGAATCTCCAGCAGGCGGAACACCGGAATGCCCGGATTGCGTCCCACGAAATGGATCACCCGGTGGTGGGCCCGGCCGAAATGGATGGTGTCCAGGATACGGTCCGGGTCCTCGGTGAAGGCGCGGTAGGCAAAGAACAGCAGCTCCATCGCCTGATAGAGCTCTTCTTCCCTCAGGAAGAGCGGGCTTGTCGATTTTAAGTCAGCCATGTTGACATATTTTATCAAAAATGATAGGGAGGGCAAGTGTTTTGGCGGATCGAATCTTGCGCGCCAAGCCGGATGCCTTTGGCCTTTATTCCATAAGTATGGCCATCAAAGGCAATAATTTCACGATTGGACGTTTTTCCGAGGTATGACAATGGCGGACGGTATGCTCAATCCCTTCGACGATCGCGACGGCTTCATCTGGTTCGACGGCCGCCTGGTGCCGTGGCGGGAGGCCAAGGTGCATGTGCTGAGTCACGGGCTGCATTATGCCAGCTCCGTGTTCGAGGGGCAGCGGGTATATGACGGCGAGATTTTCCGCCTGAAGGAACATACGGCGCGTCTCTTCGCCTCCGGCCGTATGATGGGATTCGACATTCCCTATACGCAAGACGAGATCAACCGCGCCTGCAACGAGGTGACGGCGGCCAACAAGATGCAGAACGGCTATATGCGCCCCGTCGCCTGGCGTGGGCCGGAGCAGATGGGCGTCTCGGCCCAGCGCACCCGGATCCATGTGGCCATCGCCTGCTGGATGTGGGACAGCTATTACACGCCGGAAGCCAAGATGAAGGGGCTGCGCCTGGGCATGTCCGACTGGAAGCGCCCGGCGCCGGACAGCGCCCCCGTCCACGCCAAGGCGGCGGGTCTCTACATGATCTGCACCCTCTCCAAGCACAAGGCGGAGGCGGAGGGCTACAATGACGCGCTGATGCTGGACTATCGCGGCCAGGTGGCCGAAGCGACCAGCGCCAACATCTTCTTCGTGAAGGATGGCGTCATCCACACGCCCAAGCCCGACTGTTTCCTCGACGGCATCACGCGGCGGGAGGTCATCGGCCTCGCCCGCCAGCGCGGCATCGAGGTGGTCGAGCGCGGCATCATGCCCGACGAGCTGGCGGACTTCGAGCAGTGCTTCGTCACCGGCACGGCGGTGGAGATCTTCCCTGTCGGCGAGATCGGCCCCTACAATTTCGAGGTGGGCTCCATGACCAAAATGCTGATGGGCGATTTCGACATGCTCACGGGCCAGAAATCCGCCGCCTGACCGGCGCACTTCTATAGCAGGCGGCAGTGACGATGATTCTTGGAAATATCGTCATTGCGAGCGACCACCGGGAGCGCGGCAATCCAGGAAGCCCGGATGCCGGCCGTTTGTTTCTGGATCGCCGAAGAAACGCCTGGGGACTCAGGTCATCGGCGCCGGACATTCCCTCATTTGAGAACCTTCCACAGCAGGATCACGACGACAGTGGTGGCGATGAGGAAGTAGGGATCAACGGCGGCGTCCGCCAGCGTGTCCGCCTGATAGAGGCCGAGCGGGATGCCCAGCGCGGCGACACCAGCGGAGACGGCGAGGATGAGGACGGCCTTGATGGTGATGGAGAAGAAGAAGCCGAACATGCGCACGGCCGCTCGCTGGACCAGGACTTCCTTCTCCTCGTCATCCAGATCGGGCGCGCGGATGGTGGCCATGGCCTGCCGCGTGGCGGCGAGCATGCGATAGACCTCGTCGACGATCCGCGTGAGCTTCATGCCGACGAGAAACAGCACCACTGCGACCGTCAGGCCGGCATAAGGCAGCGCGGTCATGAACGGTCCGCGTCCCGTACGGCAGGTGCGGCATCGGCTGCCCCGGTGGGCATGACCCCGGTGAGCATGATAATGAGTAAAATCAGGACGGCAGGCAATAGAGGCGCAACCCGCATGGTTCTACCTTCAGGTTCCAACCCCCAAGCCCATTTGCCCGAACCGATTGAAGCATATAAGGCGAATGGGCGAAAGCGCGAATAGCGCCGCCGTTCAGGAAGCGGCCGGCTGGGCTTACTGGCTGCCGTCCGGCCGGGATGTCCGGGAGAGAGGCTTCAGCGCGAACTGCGCCTCCTCCTTGAAATTGGCGGCGCCGATGGTGCGCCCGTGCCGGAAGCTGTTGAAGCCGATATAATAGAGGGCCAACTGCACCAGCCCCACCACCAGGAACAGGAAGTTGCCGGCGGTCAGGAGAAGCAGAAGGCTCGACGCCACGAACACGATGCAGATCGCCAGAAGGTGCGTGGCATCCAGCGCCGTGAGCCGCGGCTTGAAGGTCAGCAGGCCCAGGAGAGCCAGCACGAGACCGGCGACGCCGATGATGGCCAGAGGCGGCACCAGCAGCACGCATATGGCCCCGATGAGAACAAGGATATAGACGGTTTTCGTATATCTCCCCGGGGAAATGAAGCCCAGCAGGGGGCCGTCGCCCGCCGGAGCCGGTTCGGCGGCGAAACCGGCGGTGCCTGAGGCCATGCCCGATGATGCGGTGCCGACCGCCGGCGCCTTGAGAACGAAGCGCATCACCACGCCTGCGATCAGGCCGATCAAGCCGATCCAGAATATGACTGGGGTGTATGACGGGGCGTCGCTCATGAAGCCACCGCCCTGGCAGACGGCATCACTGGAATAGAGGCAGGACATGATCTTGCCCGCCATGTCGTTCCCGCCGAACTGGCTCATCGTGTCCATCGCCTCCGCATAAACGGCGAAGAACCATACGATGGAGAGGGCGATGACCGCCACGCCACCCAAGATCAAGATCAGACTGAGCTTTCTGGTATCCATTTCTTTTCCCCCACAAAATGCCGGGTGCGGCCCCGGTCGCCCCACTTGAAGACGGCCTACAAGGCCGGTTTCGCCCCTTGGCTTTCGCGCTCCCGGATGGCTTTCTGGCGCAGGCCCTCCACCCACTCGTTGGCGGCCAGTTCGGCCTTCACCCAGGCCTTCACATCAATCATCCGGGCGTTCACGGTGGTGGCCGGCATGTTGTCCACCGCCCCAATCTGGTATTCCAGCATGCTGGCGCAGTCGTCCAGGCTTGTGACGCGGGGGTTCTGGAAGCGGTCCAGCATGTACTGATTGTTTGAACGGGTGAACACCGAGGACAGGATGCTGGCGTCCTTGCCGGGCATACCGAAGCCAATGCCATTGGGTATGCTGGAAAAGCAGTTCTCGGTGCCGCCGCCGAATTTCCAATGGGCCAGGACGCTATCCTTGAGGGCCGGCTCGCCATACTTCCCGATCACTGCTTCGCGGAACTGGGCATTGGTTACCGGATTCACATTGTTCTCGATGGTGCGCTGCACGGCCATCAGCTTGCCGCCCTCGGGCGGCGGCGAGAAATAGAGCTTGAACGTGTCCGTGCGCCGCTTGCCGTCTATACGGTCGTCGACATGGCCCACGATCGTGTAGATGAAATCCTCGGTGCTGTAGTCGTGCTTCAGGCCGTCACTGTAGTTGTAGACCAGACGGGATTCGTCGATGCTTTCCTCGTTGACACCGTGTGCCCTGAGGGCCGTGAGGGCCTCCTCGGGCGTCATGCCCAGCCTCAGGCCGACGATATCGAACCTGTCATCATCGGCGGCACCGGAAGAATGGGGTGCCAAGACGGCGGAAATGCACAGACCTACGGCCACGGCCAGCATTCTTGCTCGGGACATCGCGGGACTCCGGTTTTTCTGAAAACAAGGAGTCCAGTATCGATGAGAGGAAGAATTGGTCAAGACTTCATTTGACAGTGTCGGAATTCTTTACTGTTTTGTAGTTGAAAAAAACTGTCACTCCCACCGCGCGGCGGCATCGTCGTCGTCGGCCTTGGCGTCCACCCATCTGGCGCCGAACTGGCCTTCCTCCTTTTTCCAGAAGGGGGCCCTGGTCTTGAGCCAGTCCACCAGGAACTCATTGGCCTCATAGGCGGCCCGGCGGTGGGGCGAGGCGGTGGCCACGAAGACGATGGGCTCGCCCGGCTCCAGCCGCCCGTACCGGTGGATGATGATCACCTCGTCCAGCGGCCAGCGGCGCCGGGCCTCGGCCTCGATCGTCTCCAGCGCGCGTTCGGTCATGCCGGGATAGTGCTCCAGCGTCATGGCGGCGATATCGCCCTGCGGCCCCCGGCCGCGCACCTGCCCGAGAAAGGTGACGATGGCGCCGGCCTGCGGCACCCGGTCCCTGAAGGCGGCGGTCTCGGCGGCGGAGTCGAAGGCTTGAGCGGTCACGCGGATCATCGGTCAGCCTCCCGTCATGGGCGGGAAGAATGCCACCTCGTCGCTGTCGGTCACCGGCGTGTCCGGCGTGGCCATGTCCTGGTTGACGGCGGTGAGCACGCGGGCATCGGCGCCGAAGACGGCCTCCAGCTCCGGGCTGCGCGCCTTCAGATGCTCGATGAGGTCGCCCACCGTGGTCACGCCGGCGGGCAGGGGGAGTTGCTCCTCGCCGGTGCCGACGCGTTCCTTCAGCCATGCGAAATAGAGAATGGTCATGCCGCGCTGTCCCTGGTGGCCGACTTGCGCCTTGCCTGGTCCCTGGCGGCCCGCTCGTCTTCCGCCGCCATGTGCCGGAGGCCGGCGCGCAGATAGTCGTAGCCCGTGATGAGCGTCAGCACGGCGGCCGCCCAAAGGCCAATGATACCGATCTCCACCGCCCGGAACTGGAAGGGCAGGGCATCGCCCACCAGCAGGATGCCGATGGCGACCATCTGCACGGTGGTCTTCCACTTGGCGAGCTTTGTCACGGGCAGGCCCACCTTGATCTCTGCCAGGAATTCCCGCAAGCCCGATACCAGGATTTCCCGGCAGAGGATGACCACGGCGGCCAGCACCGAGACACCGGAAATCCGGTCCACGGCCACCAGCATGAGGATCACGCTGGCGATCAGCAGCTTGTCCGCCACCGGATCGAGGAACTGGCCGAGCTTGGAAAACTGGCCGTGCTTACGGGCGAAATAACCGTCAAAGAAGTCGGTGATGCTGGCCGCCACGAAGATGGCCAACGCCGCCCACTGCGCCTCCGGTTCATGGAGATAGAAGGTCGCGATGATCGCCGGAATGGCGACGATCCGCGACAATGTCAGAATGTTGGGCAGAGTTGCGATCATGCGGGGAGTCCTTGCGTCTTGCTCGCACCTTATCCCCTCGACGGTCGGATATAAAGCCCCAGCGGAGCCTCCGTCCCGCCAAAATGTAGTGATCTCAGCGGGAGGTGCCCGCCCCCGCCTGGTCCTGCGGGGCGGGCGTGTAGACCAGGCATCCGTACCAGCCCTGGCCTTCATAGGTTTCATAACCGGGGGTGCGAGAATAGGCGACAATGCGCCCGTCGCTCTGTTCGTAATGGCCGCTGCGCCCGGCGCGGAGATCGAGCGTCTGGATTTCGCTCAGGACGCCCTGGCCGTCGGCGGCGGCGATCACCCGCATGTCGCGGTCCAGCAGCAGGACTCGGGTATGGCGCCATTCCTCCTCGGTCAGCCGCACGCCGTTGACGATGGATCGGGCCTGGGCTTCCCAGTCGAAATGGATACCCAGTGCGCCGATCACCCGGCCGTGGCGTTCGCCGCCTTCGCGGATGGCGGTGGCATAGGTTGCGACCAGGGCGCCATCGAGAGTCGTATTGGGGGTGATGGTGCCGGCCACATAGTCGTCGCCGCTCGCCGTTTCGAGGGATTGGCGGAACCAGGGGGTATCCGCCACGTTCAGGCCCGCCGTGTTGAAGCGCTCCGGCCGGCCGTTGGCGATGACATTGCCTTGGGCATCGGCGATCCAGAGGTCCAGATAGACGGTATAGGCGTCGAGAATCACGCCAAGACGGCGCGCGGCCAGGCGCGTGGCCTCCTCGGTCCGCGAGGCGGCGGCGTCCACCACGGCGCTGTCCGTCGCCCACCAGCGCACGTCGCAGGTCCGCTCATAGAGATTGCGGTCGATCAGCTCGATGGCATTGAGCGCCAGATCGGCGAAGCGCTGGCCCCGTACCTGGTTCACCAGCAGCTTGCCGATGGTCTCCAGCTCGTCCACGCGGGAGAGCAGTTCCAGTTCCAGATCGCCCACCACACCGGCGATCTGGGCGGACACCTCCTTGACCTCGTCGGCGACGACCGAGAAGCCGCGGCCCGCTTCGCCGGCGCGGCTCGCTTCGATGAGGGCATTCAGGGCAAGGATGCGGGTGCGGCTGGTGATGGCGCGGATGGACGCCGTGCGGTCCCGCACCGACGCGCCAACGCTGGCGGCCAAATTGAAGACGCGCTCGGGGCTGGCGTCTCCCTTCTCTTGGACCGCCTGGTCGGTGGGCGGGGAGCCCGGCGCTTGCTCTGTCTGGTCTCCCCGATCGGGTTGAGCGTACATACAGCCTTACTCAGCCTGTGCATGAACAATTGGGCGTATTCCTTACATGCAGAAGGTAAATGGACGTTTAATTATGTATATACGATATTTGCGCCAGGAGGGCGGACAGGTCATTCCGCGTGGAAATGGTCGTAGATCTTCCGGGCCACCGCCGCGCTGATGCCGGGAACGGCCGCCAGGTCGTCAACGGAGGCGCCGGCCGCCGCCTGGGCCGAGCCGAAATGGTGCAGGAGCGCCTTCTTGCGGCGCGGGCCGATGCCCGGCACCTCGTCCAGCACCGATCTGGCGATGCCCTGCTTGCGGCGCTGGCGGTGGCTGCCGATGGCGAAGCGATGGGCCTCGTCGCGCAGGCGTTGCAGGTAATAGAGGGCGGGATCGCGCGGCTCTAGGCTGAAGGGCGGCTTGTGGGGCAGGAAGAAGCGCTCGCGCCCGGCGTTGCGGTCCGGCCCCTTGGCGATGGAGACCAGGGGCACGTCGCTGATGCCGAGCTCCTCCAGCACTGCCATGACGGCGGAGAGCTGGCCCGCGCCGCCGTCGATCAGCACCAGGTCCGGCCATGTGCCGCCCGAGCGGTCGGGGTCCTCCTTCGCCAGCCGGGAGAAGCGGCGGGTCATCACCTCGCGCATCATGGCATAGTCGTCGCCGGGTGCAAGGTCGGTGCTCTTGATGTTGAACTTGCGGTAGGCGTTCTTCTGCAGCCCTTCCTCATCCGCCACGATCATGGCGCCCAGCGCGTTGGTGCCGGAGATGTGGCTGTTGTCATAGACTTCGATGCGCGAGGGCGGGCCATCCAGGTCGAACAGTTCGGCCAGGCGGTCGAGGATGATCTGCTGTGACGCGCGGCCCGCCAGCTGCCGCTCCACCGCCTCGCGGGCGTTGCGCTCGGCCAGCTGCACCAGCTTCTTCTTGTCGCCGCGCCGGGGGATGGTGATGCTCACTTTCCGTCCGGCCTTCATGGACAGGGCCTGTGTGAGCAGCTCCGCTTCCGGCACCTCCATGTTGACCAGGATATCGCGGGGCGGCGGCTTGTTGTCGTAGAACTGGCTGAGGAAGCTGGCCATCACGTCCTCGATGGTCTCTTCCTTGTCATGGCGCGGGAAGTAGGTGCGATGGCCCCAGGACAGGCCGGCGCGCATGAAGAACACCTGGATGCCCACCTGCCCGCCGGTTTCCGCCGCGGCCATGATGTCCGCTTCCTCGATACCGGGAACATTGATGTCCTGTCGGCTCTGGATCTGGGTCAGCGCCTGGATGCGGTCGCGCAGGACAGCCGCTTCCTCGTAGCGCATCTCCCTGGAGGCGGCCTCCATCTTGGCGGAGAGGTCCCGCTGGATGGCGTGGCTGCGCCCGCGCATGAAGTCCAGCGCGTCGTTCAGGAGCCGGTTGTAGCCCTCCTCGTCGATATGGCCGACGCAAGGACCCGAGCAGCGCTTGATCTGGTAGAGCAGGCAGGCGCGCGTGCGGCCCTCGAACACCGAGTCACTGCAGGAGCGCAACAGGAACGCCTTCTCCAGCGTGTTCAGCGTGCGGCTCACCGCGCCCGCCGTGGCGAAGGGGCCGAAATATTCCCCTTGCGCCTTGCGGGCGCCGCGATGCTTGGATATCTGCGCGAACCTGTGGTCGGTGCGGAAGAGGATATAGGGGAAGGACTTGTCGTCCCGGAGCAGCACGTTGAAGCGCGGCTTCAGGGACTTGATCTGGTTGGCCTCGAGCAGCAGGGCCTCGACCTCGGTGCCGGTGGTCACCACCACCAGCTCGGCGGTGAGGGACACCATGCGGGCGATGCGGTTGGGCAGGCCCGCCACCTTGGTATAGGAGGCCACCCGCTTCCTCAGCGATTTGGCCTTGCCCACATAGAGCACGTTGCCGGCGGCATCCAGCATGCGGTAGACACCCGGCGTGTTGGGCAGGTGGCGCAGCTCGGCCTTGATCAGGTCCGCCCCCGCAAGGGCCGTCTCCACCGTGGATTCCGTTGTATCAGTGTCTGTCATGATGGCGTTGCGTCAGTTGCCCTGCGGCATCTGCAAAGAACAATTGTGCCGACCCGCGGGCGAATCAATCGGATTCCGGACTATCCACCAATCCTGTGGATAAGTCTGTGGGCATGTCTCGTCAACGAGCCCGCAGCCCGCAGTAATCCTAGCGTCATACATGATTGACCAAAAAATGGGCAGATTTTCCAACCTATTGTTTCTATTGAAAGTTTTCTTTGTCAATACGAAACAAATCTGTAATTTGGGCGGGCTCGGACGCTAATTTGCTGCCACTTTACCGAATTGTGAAAAACTTCCGGGCATCTGCTTGAATCTGCATGAAAATCGGAGGTCTGCTGATCAGCCCGGCTGGCGGCGCGACCGTTCGATCTCCACACCGACGCTGCTGGTGCCCTTGATGGCTTCCAGCTTCTCTATTCGCACGCGCACAGAAAGAACGCGCTCGTCTGTCATGGCGACGTCGGCCACCCGGTCCGCCAGGGTCTCCACCAGGCCCACATGGCCGGTGTCCACCAGCTTGCGGACGCGGTTCACCACCGTCTCGTAGCACACCACCGAGTCCTTGCTCTCGTCGTCGATATGGACGGCGTCGGCCACCGCCATGTCGATGTTGATGCGGATCTTCTGGGTGCGTCCCTTCTCATGCGGGTGGATGCCGATCTCGGCATCGAGCAGGAGGTCGCGCACGAAGACATGGTGTATGCCGCGCCCGGCATCGGCAATGTGAAGGGGGAACACATTGTCCTGAGGCGTTCCGGTCATTGATCTGTTCTCCTTTGACGGCGCTGGTTCCGGCCTTCGATCACGTCCGGCGTCTCCCAGGCCAGATGCTGACCGCCGTCCAAGGCTATCATCTGGCCGGTAACGGACGGGGTTTCAAGCAAAAAGGATACGGCGCGGCATATCTCGTCGAGGGACGGACCGGTCCGCAGCGGCACGCAATCCTGCTGGCGGCGGAATTCCTCCTCTGTTTGCAAGGTGCTCTGCAAGGTGGGGCCGGGGCCGATGGCGTTGACCCGGATATGCGGTGCCAGCGCCTGCGCCAGGGTGCGCGTCAGGGTCCACAGGCCCGCCTTGCTGACCGTGTAGCTCATGAAGCTGGGGGTGAGCTTCCACACGCGCTGGTCGATGATGTTGATGACGTTGCCGCCGGTTCCGGCCGGCAGGGCGGTCGCGAAGGCCTGGGTGAGGAAAAGCGGCGCCGAGAGATTGGTGTCCAGGTGGAGCTTCCAGGACTCCCGGCTCAGCGTCTCGATATCGTCGAACTCGAATACCGAGGCGTTGTTGACCAGGAGGGCGGGTGCGCCCATGGCGGAGGTCACGGCGCCCACCAGCCCGTCCACGGCCTCGGCGTCGGCCAGGTCGGCGCAGAAGGACCGGGCGGTGCCGCCCGCAGCGCGGATGGCGGCCACCACCTCGTCGGCCGCCTCGCCGGAGCGGCGGTAATGCACGGCGACGGCGTAGCCCTGAGCCGCCAGATGCATGGACAGGGCGCGGCCGACGCGCTTGGCGCCGCCGGTTACGAGAGCGGTCTTGGCCATCAGGCGGTCACCTGCATCGGGTCTGTCCCTCCAATCCCCTTGCGAGATCACGGCGCCGGGGCAAACCCGGCCCGGCTCAGGCTGAAGGTCCCGATATAGAGGATATAGGCCAGGAGGAAAAGTCCGCGGTCACCCGGCCTTGTTCTGAGGGGGGAGGCGCCGGGTTCTCGACTTTTTGAACGAAAAGGCGCAGAATCAGGGGAATGCACGAGGGAGACTGCCATGCTCGTCAAGACGTTGCTCTCCGAGAAGTCCGGTCCCATTGTCTGCATTCCGGCCGAGGCCACCATAAGCGAGGCCGCGGCGTTGCTGGTGGCGAGACGCATCGGGGCCCTGCTGGTCATGGGCGATGACGGCGCGCTTGCCGGCATGATCAGTGAGCGGGATCTGGTGCGGGGCATGGCCGAAGCCGGCAAATGTGTGCTGGACAAGCCGGTTGCCGCCCTGATGACCGAGCGGGTGCTGTGCGTCAGCCCCGACGATACGATAGACAGTCTCATGGCGACGATGACCGAGAAGCGCATCCGCCATTTCCCGGTTACCGACAAGGGAAAGCTGGTCGGCATCGTCTCCATCGGCGATGTGGTGAAGCACAAGATCGCCGAAGCCGAGGGCGAGGCCGAGGCGCTCAGGGCTTATATCATCGGATAAGCACCAGGTCCTTCCCAGTCCGGACACCACTGTTTGCCGCCAAAGCGGTGCTTTGGGGCAAACCGGGATTCGGTTTGAGGGGGCGCGCAGCCCAGGCTCAGGCCGCGCCGGACTGAACCTGGGCGTCCAGCCGCTCGCGGGCCTTGACCAGGCTGGAGGCGCGGCGGTTCATGCCTTCCCACGGGTCCGACTTCTGGGCCAGGCGGCGCAGGATGCTGTGGATATCGTATTTCTCCGCCGAAAGGTCGGTGGCCCCCAGCTCCTTCCAGTCGAGCGGCGCGGCCACGGGCGCGCCTTCCATGGCGCGAAGCGAATAGGGGACGACAACCGTCTGGCCATAGGCATTGCGGCTGCAGTTGATGAGCACGCGCTTGCCGCGCCGGGCGGTCTCCGGGTCCACGGTGGCGATGTCGGGGAAGCTGGACGCCACGTCGCGCGCCAGGGTCTCGGCGAACTGGCGCACCTCGTCGAAAGTGGAGGTGCGCTTGATGGGGACGCTGATATGCGCCCCGCGCGAGCCCGTGGTCTGGATATAGGGCGTCAGGCCCAGGGACTCGATGGACCGCTTGAGGCGGATGGCCACCTGCGGAACCGCGCTGAAATCGCTGCTCGGGGGGTCGAGGTCGAACACCAGGCGGTCAGGGTAATGGATGCGGTCAACGCGTGACAGGCCCATGTGGAGGGCCACCATGCCCTGGTTGGCGAAATAGATGAGGTCGGCTGAAGCGGAGGCCATGACGGCATTGAAGGAGCCGTTGCCCTCGGGGGAAGGCACGGCGCTGGTGGTGATCCATTGCGGGAAATTGCCGGGACGTTCGCGCATCTGCGAGCCGTTGGCGCCGATGTCGCTGCTGTATACCTGAAGTGTGAGCGGGCGGTCATGGATATGGCGCAGCATCACCCGCGCGATGGTGCGGTAATAGGTGATGATGTCGCGCTTGGAAACCTTGGCCTGGGGAAAAGTGCAGGTGTCGAGGTGCGTCAGATTGATCCGGCGCCCGGCGATTCTGATGAACGGCTGTACCATGCCGACCCTCCATGATGTCAGTGCTTCAGTCGCCCCCCTGTCGGTTAGAAAGCACAGCAAATCTGGCAACATTGTGTCGCTTGCGGGCCTTTGTTGCGAAACCCGCTGTTTTTTACGTCATTTCATTGTGAAATATCCCCCGGAATCCCTTGGCCGGGGAAATGCAATCATTCGGGGTTTCTGGCCCCAAGGGTTGTCGGTCTTCTACGCGTCATCCCGCCGACACAAAACGGCAAAGTTCGACCTGTATTGATGGGCGCGCTTGGGGGACGCAGGTCAAAACTACTGGAGAAGGACCGAGGGTCACCATGGTCGAATCCGATATTTCCGTTTTCGCCGAACTGCTTGAAAGCCGCTTCGGAGCTCAGGCGGATGCCGAGGCACAACGCCGCGCCCGGCATTTCCACCAGGCCGGCGATTATAAGAACGCCCGCGCCTGGCAGTTGATCAGGCAGCATGTCCGCGCTATGAAGCACGCTGAGGCCAAGTCACATCACGCCTGACGGGCCGGACCTTGCCATGGCCCGGCTGCCGCCGCCGCCCTTCGGCGGTCTCCCCGTGAGGTGCGGCCTCCATAGTTGACACCGCAACCGGAAGATATAATGTCCGGCTGCCGCGCGCGGGCAGCCTGGGGAGATTTTCTTGAATATCCGTACCATCTTGAGCCAGTCCGTCCTGAGCCCGCTCTCCGCTCAGTCATTCGGAATGCTTGCCGTCCTGGCCGGGCTGACAGCGCTGGCCCCTCTCTCCATCGACAGCATCCTGCCGGCCATTCCCACGTTCGTTTCCCAACTCGGCGCCACGCCGGCCCAGGCACAATGGACCATCAGCTTCTTCCTGCTGGGTTTTGGCGGCGGGCAGCTCGTCTGGGGCGTCCTGGCGGACCGGTTCGGCCGCCGGCCCATCGCGCTTGTCGGGCTTCTTCTCTTCATCCTCGCTACCATCGGCAGCGTGGCCAGCCCGACCATTCAGGTGATGACCGTGCTGCGCGTCTTGCAGGGGCTGGCCGGGGCGGCCATGTCGGTCATTTCCCGCGCCATCATCCGTGATCTCTTCGACCGGGAGACGGGGGCGCGAATCCTCTCATATGTCCTGCTGCTGATGAACATGGCGCCCGTGCTGGCGCCGATCCTGGGTGGCTATCTGCTGCTCCTCGCCGGCTGGCAATCCATCTTCATCATCACCGGCGCGGTGACCATCCTCGTTGCCGTCGTCTTCATCCTGCGCGTGTCCGAAACCCTGCCGGAGGACCAGCGCCGGCCGCTCCGGCCCATGGCCGTTCTCTCCGCCTATGGCTGGGTGCTGCGCAACCGCATCTGCATGGCCAATATGGCGCTGGTGGCCTTCGGCTTTTCGGGTTTCTTCGCCTATCTCACCGGCTCGCCCCTCGTCTTCGTGGAGATATACGGCTATTCCGAGAACGAATACGGCTACCTCTTCGCCCTGACGGCGGGCAGCCTGATGGTCGCCAACATCACCAACAGCCGCCTGCTGGGCCGCTTCCGGTCGTCGCAGATGCTGGCCCTGGGCGTGGGCATGGCGGCGCTCGGCGGCCTGGCCATGGCCGCGGTCACGGTGGGCGGCTTCAATAATATCTGGGCCTTCATGGGGGCGGTGATGGTCTATGTCTTCGGCGTGGGTCTCATCTTCCCCAATGCGGTGGCGGCCGGCCTGGAGCCCGTGGGAGCGCTGGCGGGCACGGCGGCCTCCCTCATGGGCGGCGTGCAGTTGCTCACCGGCACCCTGGTCTCGGCGATCGTCGCCCGGCTCTATGACGGGACGACTCACGCCATCGGCATCACCATGATGCTGATGGCGCTCCTGGTCTTCCTGATCCACCGCTTCGGGCTTCCGAGGAATAAGCCGGAGCTACAGGCCACGGACTGAGCCGCCAGAGAACATTCTCTTCCGGTCGTCACTCGCCGACTTGATCGGCGAATGACGAGGAGGAGATGGGTAATTCACCCCATTTTCATGATGGTCCATTTGCCCGGCCATATCCACAGCAGTCGACTTCATCCCCTCGTTCGCGCTGAGCTTGTCGAAGCGCGGCCGCATCCTGAGCGCTTGGCCGCGCTTCGACAAGCTCAGCGCGAACGGGGGACGAGTGCTTTCCAGCGCGTTCAAGGAGCGGTCGATTGCTCTTCAATATGTGCCCGGTAGACCTCCAGGAGCGCCTGGCTGATGGAGCCCGGGGCGCCGTTGGCGACGGGCTTGCCGTCGATCTCGACCACCGGCATCAGGAAGGCGGCGGTGCTGGTAACGAAGGCTTCCCTGGCGCGTTGGGCTTCGGCCACGGTGAACGGCCGTTCCTCGACTTCCATGCCGAGCCGGTCCGCCAGCGCGATAAGCGTCTTGCGGGTGATGCCGTTCAATATGTTGTCGCGGGTGGAGCGGGTGACGAGGCGGCCCTCCTCATCCACGATCCAGGCATTGGTGGAAGCCCCTTCGGTCACATACCCTTGCGCATCCACCATCCAGGCCTCATAGGCGTCTCTCTCACGCGCTTCCTGCTTGGCGAGCACGTTGGGCAGCAGCGAGATGGTCTTGATGTCGCAGCGGCCCCAGCGGATATCCGGCATGGTGGCGACGGAGACGCCGGTCTCCGCCCGTCTGGCGACGGCGGCGAAATCCATGCTCCTGGACGTGACCACGAGGGACGGCGCGGCATCGGCGGGGAAGGCATGGTCGCGCCGGGCGACTCCCCGGGTGATCTGGATATAAAGTATGCCGGTCACGACGCGATTGCGGCGGACGACCTCGCGGCAGACGATTTCCAGCGGCTTGCCGTCCATGGGGGCGGCGATGCGCAGCTCCCGTAGCGAGCGGTCCAGGCGCTCCATATGACCGGCCCAGTCCGTCAGCCGCCCGCCCGCCACGGCGATCACCTCGTAAACGCCGTCGGCGAGCTGGTATCCCCGGTCCTCGATATGCACGGCGGCGCGGCTGTGGGGCAGGTAGGCGCCGTTGACATAGGCGATGCGCGACACGGCGTCAGTTGCTCCCCGAGGAGGTGAGCTTGAGGAAAATCTCTTCCAGCGCCGCTTCCTTCGTCGTGACATCGAGGATGGTGAGGCCCGCCGCCGAGGTGCGGCTGATGATCTGGCCGGAATTGACCTGATCCCGCTTGTAGGTGAAGGACAGGCGGTAGGAATCGAGAAGCCGGGCGCCCAGATCCTTGAGGGAATCCGGCACGGTGTCGAGCGTCTCGTCGACGGTGAGCACCAGCTCCTTTTCGTCGATGCGGCTCATCAGCTCGTCCTTGGTGGTGCACACCGCCACTTCGCCCTTGTTGATGATGGCGATATGGCTGCACAGCTCCTCCGCTTCCTCCAGGTAATGGGTGGTCAGCACGATGGTGACACCCCGTGCATTCAGCTCGCGCACATAGGCCCACAGGCCGCGCCGCAGCTCGATATCCACGCCGGCCGTTGGCTCGTCGAGGATGAGGATGGGCGGGTTGTGCACCATGGCCTTGCCGACAAGCAGGCGCCGCTTCATGCCGCCCGAGAGCGAGCGGGAATAGGCGTCCCTCTTGTCGTAGAGGCTGAGGGCCTTGAGGATTTCATCCGTCCGCCGGTCGGCGGGGGCGACGCCGTACATCCCCGCCTGCAGCTCCAGCATCTCGCGCGGCGTGAAGAACGGGTCGAAATAGATTTCCTGCGGCACCACGCCGATGGAGGCCTTGGCGTTGCGGGGATTGGCGTCGATATC
>Ga0164243_10000834_pt1 | contig 53870 bp, 48 predicted proteins | sample OricompcompostOP_FD_108781 | JGI IMG/M metagenome (GOLD analysis project Ga0164243, IMG submission 108781) | Organic Plus compost microbial communities from Emeryville, California, USA - Original compost - Organic plus compost (OP) | ecosystem: Engineered > Solid waste > Mixed feedstock >... | reverse complement strand
TCGCTGACGAACCCGACCGCGTCGTGGTTGATGGGCATCGCTCGTCTCCCCGGTCAGGCGCGGTCGGCGCCCATCATGTCGGCGTTGGGTCGGGCCTGGGCCATGAGCTGCTCGACCAGCGGTCCGACGTCGGACGGGTCCTGGCTCTGGGTGACCTGTGGGCCGCGGTGCCAGCCCTCGGCCACCGCCAGCATGTCGCCCATCACGTCGAACACGCGGCCGGTGACCGCTCCGGACTCCTCGCTCGCCAGCCAGGTGACGATCGGCGCGATCCACCGGGGCGACATCGCCTCCTGCACCTCGTCCGAGACGGGTGCGCCGCTGAGGCCCGCGGTGAGACGGGTCATGGCGCCGGGGGCGATGGCGTTGACCGTCACCCCGTAGCGGACCAGCTCGTCGGCCGCGATGATCGTGAACGAGGCGATGCCCGCCTTCGCCGCCCCGTAGTTGGTCTGACCGATGTTGCCGTAGATGCCCGACGGTGAGGTGGTGTTGATGATGCGGCCCTTCACCTCCTCGCCGGCCTTGGACCGATCGCGCCAGTGGGCGGCGGCGAAGTGCGACGGGCCCGCGGTGCCCTTCAGGTGCACCTTGACCACCGCGTCCCACTCGGCCTCGCTCATGTTGGCGAGCATGCGGTCGCGAAGGATGCCGGCGTTGTTCACCAGCACGTCGAGGCGCCCGAAGGTGTCGACGGCCTGGGCGATCAGCCGCTCCGCCCCCGCCCAGTCGCTGACGTCGTCGGTGTTGGCCACCGCCTGCCCACCGGCGGCGACGATCTCGTCGACGACCTGCTGGGCGGGACCGGCGTCGGCGCCCTCACCGGACGCCGAACCACCCAGGTCGTTCACCACGACCCTGGCTCCTTCGGCCGCCAGCATCAGGGCGTGCTCGCGCCCGATGCCCCGGCCCGCGCCGGTCACGATGCAGACCCGGCCCTCGCACAGTCCCGTCACGACATCCCCCCTGGGTGGTGAGCGTTGGTGGGCCGATCATGGCACGGCGCCCCGGCTACCGTCCCCGGGGTCGAGCCGGGGGGCTCGAGGACGAGGGGGACGGCATGCCCGGGCGTGACCTGTTGGTGCGGGGTGGCGAGGTGGTCGACGGGACGGGCGCACCGGCCCGCCGTGCCGACGTGCGGGTGCGAGGCGGGCGGGTGGTCGAAGTCGCCCCCGAGCTGCGCCCCGAGGGCGAAGCGGTCGTCGACGCCTCCGACGCCTACGTGACCCCGGGCTTCATCGACACCCACGCCCACACCGACCCGGCCGTCTTCTGGGACCCGGCCCTCGACCCGGAGCCGCTCCACGGCGTCACCACCATGCTCATCGGCAACTGCTCGCTCTCGCTGTTCCCGGTGAGCGACGCCACCCGGGCCGACGTGAGCGACCTCTTCGCCTACATCGAGGACGTGCCTCGCCACCTCTTCGACGAGGCGGTGCCGTGGACGTGGCAGGACCTCGACGGCTATCGCGCCGCGGTGCACACCAGCGGCACGGGGGTGAACCTGGCGCCGCTCGTCGGACACTCGATGATCCGCCTCGCCGCCATGGGCCCCGACGCCTGGGAGCGCGTCGCCACCGAGGAGGAGCGCGCCGCCATGGCCGGGCTGCTCCGCACCGCCATGGCCCAGGGGGCGTGGGGCCTGTCGACCTCCGAGCTCGACGTCGACGCCAACGGCCGGTACGTGCCGTCCCGGGTGGCCGACGACGCCGAGCTCGACGCCCTGCTCGACGTGCTGCGCGACGCCGGCCGCGGGGTGGTGGAGATCGTGCCGGGCCTGCTCGACGCCGCCGACCCGGTCGCCATGATGGAGGACCTCGCCCGCCGCTGCGGCGCTCGGGGCATCCCCCTCACCTGGACGGGCTTCACCTACAGCCAGTCGAACCCCGCCCTCACCGAGCGGTGGGTCGACCTCGCCCGACGGCTGGCCGACGACGGTGTCCGGTTCCTCCCCCAGCTCTCCCCTCGCACCGTCGACATGAGGCTCAACTGGGACTCGTCGATGATGTTCATGTCGATGCCCGAGGGCTGGCACCGCGTGATCGCCGCCGACGGCGACGAGGCCAAGGCCGCCCTGCTGCGCGACCCCGAGTGGCGGGCCACCGCCCGGGCCGAGTGGGACCGCACCGAGAAGGCGATGTTCCCGCACCGCCGGCCCGAGGCGCTGCGGTTCGTCGAGGTGCACGGCGACGTCAACGCCCGCTGGCTGGGTGCCACCTTCGCCGACCTCCTGGCCGCCACCGACGGCCACCCCTCCGACGTCCTCGCCGACTTCGTGCTCGCCGACGGCTGCCGTCCCGGGCTCGTGGCCCAGGGCCTGGCGAACGCCGACGTCGAGGGCGTGGGCCGCACCCTGGCCGACCCCGCCGTGCTCATCAGCTCGTCGGACGCCGGCGCCCACGCCCAGATGATGTGCGCCTCGGGTGACACCACCCTGCTGCTCACCCGCCACGTGCGGGACCGAGGCGACCTCACCCTCGAGGAGGCCGTGCACGAGTTGACCGGCCGCCAGTCGGAGGTGTTCGGGTTCCGCGACCGTGGCGTGGTCGTGCCCGGTGCGGTCGCCGACCTCGCCGTGTTCGCGCTCGACGAGTTGCACTACGACGACGACACGTTCGTGAGCGACCTGCCGGGCGGCGGCTCGCGCCTGCGCCGACCCGAGGGCGGCTACCGCGCCACCGTGGTCGACGGGGTCGTGGTGCAGGAGGGCGGGTCGCTCACCGGTGCGCTCCCCGGCCGGGTGCTCGACGCCGCCGGCTGACCGGAGCGGTCAGTCCTCGTCGAACGTGGGCGGGCCCTCGGGGCCCCAGTCGAAGCCGAGGGCGTCGAGCCAGCGGGCCACCTCGGGCAGGCGGAACGAGGCCTTCGCCGGGCCCGAGGCCGCCACGAACGCCACCTCGACGGTGGCCTTGTCGAGCGTGCGCGCGTCGGGGGCCGAGGTGGTGACCCCGGTGATGGCCGACCGCTCGACCTGGAAGGAGCGACGGGGCGCCCAGGTCACGAACACGAGCGACGTGTCGCTGACCGCCAGCACGCCCTGGCCGCGGAGGCCGCCGGCCTCGTCGGGCTCGGAGCCGTGGCCCACCGCCTTGGGCTCGATCAGGCGGACCTGGTCGCGGCCGCCGAGAGCGGCCCGCGCGTCCTCGATGGCGGTGTCGCCGCGCTTCTTGAGGATGGGGTTGAGCACCAGCGACGCGATCACGGCGAGCACCACGATCACGACGAGGACGATGATGAGGACGGTCACGGTGCGCTCCCGGGGGTCGACGCCGCAGATGGTCGCAGGTCGGCCCCCGCGGCGGTGGGACCACCGTCGGTGATCGGATCGGAGGCGGACGGCCTTGAGCCGGGTCACCATCGATCGCCACCTCCGCAGCGAGCGGTGACTGTCGTACCCCCCGCGGATGATGCGGTCATGGACATCGCACTGGCCACCCTCCTCGGCGTCCTCGCCGGCCTCGTGGTGGGCGTCGCCCTCGGCGCCGTCGGCACCGGGTTGCTCCGGCGCCGGCAGGCCGCGGAGTTCCGCGCCCTCTCCTCCCAGGCCCTCACCGCTGCCAACGAGCAGTTCCTCCAGCTCGCCGTCACCCGCTTCGGCGCGCTCGAGGACGCCACCGAACGGGAGGCCCGGGCCCGGGAGCGGGCGGTCGAGGGCCTGGTGCGCCCCATCGACGAGCGGCTGGGCCACCTCCAGGACGCGCTCGTCGCGCTCGACCGCCAGCGGGCGGCCGAGGCGTCGCAGCTACGCGAGATGGTGAGCCAGCTGCGCTCCACCACCGAGACGCTGCACAGCGAGACGAAGGTGCTCGCCACCGCCATGAAGGACACTCGCGCCCGGGGCGCGTGGGGTGAGCTCCAGCTGCGCCGGGTCATCGAGCTGGCGGGTCTGGTGGAGCACTGCGACTTCGTCACCCAGGCCACCGTCGCCGGCGATGACGGCACCCTCCGACCCGACGTCGTGGTGCGCCTGCCCGGCGCCAAGGCGGTGGTGATCGACGCCAAGGTCCCGATGCAGGCCTACCTCCAGGCCGTCGAGAGCGACGACCCCGAGCGCCAGCGGCAGCTGCTCGAGGCCCACGGGCGGGCCGTCGTGACCCACGTCGACGCGCTCCGCGGGCGCGACTACGCCCGCTGGGTCGAAGGGTCGATCGACTTCGTCGTGATGTTCGTGCCCGGCGACGCCTTCCTCACCGCCGCCTACGAAGCCCGCCCCACCCTGTTCGACGACGCCGTGGGCCGGGGCGTGTTCCTGGCCACCCCCGGCACCCTCATCGCCCTGCTCCGGGCGGTGGCGTTCGGCTGGCGGCAGGAGCGGCTGGCCGAGAGCTCGGCCGAGGTGGCCCGCCTCGGCCGCGAGCTGCACCAGCGCATCGGCACCTTCGCCGACCACCTGGCCCGCGTCGGCGGCGCCCTCGACCGTGCCACCCGGTCCTACAACGAGGCGGTCGGGTCGCTCGAGAGCCGGGTGCTGGTCACCACCCGCAAGCTCGCCCACCACGGCGTCACCGCCCCCACGCCGCTCACCCCTCCGGGCACCGTCGACACCGCGGTGCGCCCCCTGACGGCCGCCGAGCTGTCTGGCGGGTCCGCGCACCCGGAAGAGCTCGCCGGATGACATCTGCCAAGGTCATCGCCGCTTTTCGGGTGATGCTGGCCAGCCTACCGAACAGTCGGTAGGCTGGGTCGGTGCCCTCCGCCGACACCGTTGACGCCCCCGCGGGCTCCGCCCCCGCGGTCACCGATCTCGACGCCAGCACCGACCGGAAGGGCTCGCTGAAGCCCGTCCTCGACGTGATCCCGGCCGAGGCCTACGAGAACCCGACCTGGAAGGGGCTCGCGTACTTCGCCCGCGACGCCGTGATCTATGCGCTGGTCGTGGCCGGGCTACTCCTCTTCGACAACCCCCTCGTGGTGGTCGCCCTCTGGGTCCTGGCCGCGCTGGTGGTGTCGGGCCTGTTCGTCATCGCCCACGACGCCGCCCACGGGTCGCTCTTCCGCTCGAAGCGACTCAACCGGGTGATCGGCACCATCGCCATGCTCCCCTCGTGGCACGTCTACGAGGGCTGGGTGCTCGGCCACAACCGCATCCACCACGCCTACACGGTGCGGGAGGGCTTCGACTTCGTCTGGCACCCGTACACGCCGGAGCAGTACGAGGCCATGACCTCCCTGCAGAAGCTGCGCCACCGCATCGAGTGGTCCTGGTACGGCGCCGGGCTCTACTACATGCGCGAGGTCTGGTGGCACAAGATGATCGTCGGCAAGCCGCCGGCGCGCTGGGCCGCCGCCATCCGCAGCGACCGCATCATCGTGTGGACCTTCGTCGGCCTCGCCACCGCCGCCCTCGCCACCTACGGCTGGACCCGCTACGGCACCGTGCTCGGCGCCGCCTGGGTGGTGCTGAAGGTCCTCGTGGTGCCGTTCCTCGGCTTCTCGTTCGTGATCGGCTCGTTCGTCCACGTCCACCACGTGCAGCCCGACATCCGCTGGTGGCGCCGCCGTGAGTGGACGAAGTGGAAGGGCCAGATGGAGGGCACCACGGTGCTGCGGGCCCGCTTCGGCCTCAACTTCTTCTTCCACTGGATCATGGTCCACGTCCCCCACCACGTGGACATGCGCATCCCGATGTACAACCTCGAGCTGGCCACCGACGCCATCGAGGAGGCCTTCCCGGGCACGGTCCACGACGAGCCGCTGCGCTTCCGCGACTTCATGGCCAACACCCGCAGGTGCCGCCTCTACGACTTCGACGAGCACCGGTGGCTGACCTACCGGGCGGCCGCGGAGCGCCGGGCCGCCGGCACCGGCGCGGCTGACACCTCCGCCGCCTGAGCGACGTCGTGCAGGCGGCGCGGGGCGTGAGGTGCCTCAGGCCGGCGCGGCGACGGTGACCGTGTCGCCGTCGTCGGCGATCACCTGGTACTCGAAGCCCTCCTCGACGATCGCAGCGTCGGCACCGAAGGCCACCGCGATCTTGTTGGCCGCGTTGCGCACCAGGTAGCAGACCAGCTCCACCGCCTCGGTGGGTGAGAGGGCGGCGCCCACCTCGGCCACCAACTCCGGACCGACGACCGGCCGACCGGCCAGCACCGCGTCGGTGAGGTGGAGGGCCGCCACCGTCGCCGGCGGCAGGTCGGCGACCGCGGTGGGGTCGGCGGCGGCGAGCAGGTCCTCCTCCGCCCCCGCCTCGAGCGCGGAGACGCTGCGCACCGACTTGCACCGGCGGCACTGGTGGTGGCGGGCCCCGCGGAGCCGCACCAGCTCGCGCAGCACGGGGTCGAGCGAGCGGAGTCGGCCGGTGGCCCGCAGGAGGCCGTCGATGGCGGCCATCGGGTCGTCGGGCACCTCTCCCCCGTCGGCCGGCCAGGCCCACGCGGTCGAGGCGACCTCCGTGTCGAAGAGGGCACCCAGCGCCACCGCCGCCCGCTGGCCCACGTCGAGCAGGTAGACGCCCTGCACGAACGGCAGCACCCCCGCTTCCAACCGCGCCGCAGCCTCGCCCAGCGGGCCGCCGGCCACGCCGGTGACGTCGATGGCGAACTGCTCGGTGAGAGCAAGGGCGGCGCGGGCGGTGGCGTCGAAGGCCTCCGACGTGGGCCACGTCGTGACCTCGGCGACCGCGACCGGGTCAGGCGCGCCCCAGGGGCGGGCGCCCTGCTCGACGGAGGTGCCGAGCAGGTCGGCGAGACGCAGACGGGCCAGCTCGAGGAGCGCGGGATCGGTCGCGCCGCGCACCGACCCGCACGAGGCCTGGAGGGCGGCGAGCGCCTCCGGGGCGTGGATCGCCCGTGGGTCGGTGCCGGCGGGGACGGACCAGGTCTCGGGTGCTGCGCTCACGAACCGACCTCCACGGGTAGGTGCTTGATGCCGTTGATGAAGCTGGACCGCAGCTGGACCGGCGGCCCGGCCAGCTCGAACTGCGGGACCTGCCGGAACAGCTCGTTGATCAGCAGGGCGATCTCCCGGCGGGCCAGGTGGGCGCCGAGGCAGAAGTGGGGCCCGGGACCTCCGAACCCGACGTGGGGGTTCGGGTCGCGGCGCACGTCGAAGCGGTCGGGCTCGTCGAACACCGCCTCGTCGCGGTTGGCCGAGCCGTAGAAGAGCAGGACCTTGTCGCCCTCGTGCAGCGGCACGCCCGAGAGCTCGGCGTCGCGGGTGAGGGTGCGGCGCATCCACACGACCGGCGACGCGATGCGCACGACCTCCTCCACCGCGGTGCCGGTGACGCCCGGGTCGGCCTGCCAGATCGCCCGCTGGTCGGGGTGCTCGCACAGCAGGCGCACGGCGTGGCTGGTGGCGGTGCGGGTGGTCTCGTGGCCGGCGACCGACAGGAGGATGAAGAACGACGCCAGCTCGTCGCCGCTCAGCTGCTCACCGTCGACCGTGGTGTTCACCAGCGCCGAGGTGAGGTCGTCGGTGGGTCGGGCCCGCCGCTCGGCGGCGAGGCCGTTCATCAGCTCGACGAGCGTGGCCCCTGCGCCGAGGAAGGCGGTGACCGGGTCGGTGCCCTCGGGGATGAACTCGGGATCGCCGCCGGAGAGGATCACGTTGGACTGCTCGAGCACGGTCTGGCGCTCGCTGGCGGGGATGCCCATCAGGTCGCACACCACGATGAGCGGGAACGGGCTCGACACCTCGGCCACGAAGTCGACCACCCCGGCACCCCGCACCCGGCTCACCACGTCGGCCGCGGTGGCGGCCACGTCGTCGAGCACCCGGTTCAGCATCTTGGGGGTGAACGTGCCCGACACGATCCGGCGCAGCCGGGCGTGGCGGGGGTCGTCCATCGAGATCATCGAGCCGAAGTACTCGTTCATCTCGGCGGGCATGTCGAGGATCGAGACCGCCCCGGCCGCCGAGGAGAACGTGCCCGGGTCCTTGCTCACCGTCAGCACGTCGGCGTGGCGGGTGACGGCGTGGTAGCCCGGCCCTCGAGGGAAGGGCGGGATCTCCGGCTCCTCGAAGAACGCCACCGGCCGCTCCCGCCGGAGCGTGGCGAACGCGGCGTCGCGCTCGGCCCACGGTCGGGCCCAGAACTCGATGCTCGACAGGTCGATGTCGTCCACGGCCGGCGAGGCGTCAGCCATCGTGGTCCCCCGGTGATCCCCGCGGGCGGGCCGCCCGCTGGGGCGCACGGTACCAGCGGGTGTCGTCAGCGGCCCGGCTCGGGCGGGCGGAGATGGGCCCAGGGTCGGGCCCGCTCGAGCTGGCCGGCCACCCGCAGCACGAGGTCCTCGCGGCCGTAGGCCGCCACCACCTGCACGCCCACCGGCAGGCCCTCGGCCGTGCGGTGGAGGGGCAGCGACACCGCCGGCTGGCCGGAGACGTCGAACGGCAGGGCGAACGCGGTCATGGCCGAGAAGTACGGGAGCGCCTCCTCGAGGGGACGGTCGCTCGAGAGCGTGCCCAGCGGCGGCGGAACGGTGGCCATCGTGGGCGACACCAGCACGTCGTAGCTCGCCGTGGCCTGCGCGATCCTGCGGCTCCAGCGGGCGAGCACGTCGAGGTGCTCGACGTACTCGGCGGCGCCCATGGTGCGCCCCCAGGCCAGCGATGCCGCGGTCAGCGGCTCGAGGTCACCGTCCTGCACCGTGGCCCCGACGAGCTGTTCCCACTGGTTGAAGTCGCGTGCCGCCGAGGCGGCGATGACCGCGCCCATCGAGCCTGAGCCGTCGGCGTCGTGGAGGGCGGTGGCGTCGAACGGCTCGACGGCGTGGCCGAGCTCCTCGAGCAGCCGGGCCGTGGCCGTGGCCGCCTCGACGCAGAGCGGGTCGATCGGACCGCCGTTGTGAGCCTCGACCATGAGCCCCACCCGGAGCCGGGGCACCTCCTGCTCGGCCACCTCGTCGAGCCACGGACGCGACGGCCACGGGGCCTCGTAGAGGTCGCCCGGCGTCGGGCCGGCGGTGGCGTCGAGCACCGCCGCCGAGTCGCGCACCGAGCGGGTGAGCACGTGCTCGTGGGTGAGCGGCCCCCAGTACAGGCCCCAGTCCGGGGCGAGGGTCGTGCGGCCCCGGCTGGGCTTGAGACCGACCAGCCCGCAGCACGAGGCGGGGATGCGGATCGACCCGCCCATGTCGTTGCCGTGGGCGATCGCCACCATCCCCGACGCCACGGCCGCCGCCGATCCTCCGCTCGAGCCGCCCGAGGACCGGGTCCGGTCCCACGGGTTGCGGGTGGGGCCGAACGCCAGCGGCTCGGTGGTGGACGACATCGTGTACTCGGGCACCTTGGTGCGCCCGAGCTGCACCAACCCGGCCAGGCGGTAGCGACGGGTGAGGCCGCTGTCGGCCGGCGACACCAGCGGGTGGTCGCGCAGGAACCGGGTGCCGTGCTGGTAGCGGTCGCCCTCGGAGTGCTGCACCGCGTCCTTCAGCAGGAACGGCACGCCCCGGAACGGCCCGTCCGGCAGCTGGCCCGCCGCGTCGGCGCGGGCCCGCTCGAACCGCTCGGCGACGAGCACGCCGAGGTGGGGGTCGAGCGCCTCGATCCGGGCGATGGCGGCGTCGACCAGCTCGGCGGCGGTGAGCTCACCGGAGGCGACCGCGGCGGCCTGGTCGGTGCCGTCTCGCCAGAGGACCTCGTCGACGCTCACGACAGCACCCCCGGCTGGTCGGTGACCTCGATGAGCTCGAGGCACTCGCCGTCCGGGCCCGGCCAGAACAGCACCTGCAGGAGCGGGAGGTCGTCGCCGACCGAGAGCGACGCCGTCGGCGCGAAGGGGACCGAGCCCGCCGCCCGCACGACGGCCTCGTCGCGTGCGCAGTCGTCGGTGGCCCAGGCCATGCGGAACAGGCCGAGCTCGTTGGCGGCCCGCACCCGCACCGACGCCGGGTCGACCGCAGGCTCCAACCACTGCACCAACGTCACCGCGAACCGCGAGCCCGAGTCGGCCAGGCGGGCGGTGCGCACCGAGCCGTCGACGTCGAGGCCGTGCAGCTCCGCCGGCTGGGGGGTCTCCCGCACCTCGCCGACCGGCACCAGGCCGAGCACGTCGCGGTAGTAGGCGAGCGACCGGTCGACGTCGACGCAGTTCACGATCACCTGGGCGATCGAGGTGGTGTCGCCGTCGAAGAGCTGCACCGGCACACCGTCGAGGTCACGGATCATCGCCGTGCGGGGCCCCGACGCACCGTGCCCGTGCAGGGGCCCACCGACGAGCGTGGCGCCGGCGGCGATCGCCCGCTCGAGCGCGCCGTCGAGGTCCGGGGTGGAGAGGCAGAGGCGGTTGAGCCCGGGCTGGCCCACGGTGGGCGGCGGCCCACCCGTGGGTGGTGGCGTCGTCCATTGGAGCAGGTCGAGGGAGAGGCCCTCGAAGCCGTCGTCGGACTGCAGCATCCACGCGTCCCACGCCACCTCGGCGAGGTCGAACGCGTCGCCCGGCTGGGGACGGCTCGGCACGGTGCGCGTCGTGCGCCGCAGTCCGAGCGCCTCGTAGAGCGCCACCGACCGGGCGAGGTCGGTGCAGTTCGAGTTCACGTGGTAGATCCGGTTCCCCCCGATGGCCATGCGGCCGACCCTACGCGCGTGACGTCCGAGCGACCGCGAGGTCGGTGTGGTCGACTGTGGCCATGAGCACCGCGTCGACCACGCGGGGCACGGTCAGGGGGACGACGGGAGCCGGGTGCTCCGTGTTCCTCGGCGTGCCCTACGCCTCCCCGCCCGTCGGTCCGCTCCGCTGGGCCCCACCCGAGCCGGTCGAGCCTTGGGCAGGCGAGCGCGACGCCACCCGCTACGGGCCCGCCGCCTGGCAGGCCACCGGCGGACCGCTCGACGGGCTCGTCCCCGGCATGGGCAGCGCCGACCAGGGCGACGACTGCCTCACCCTCAACGTCTGGACCCCCTCGGTCGACGACGCCCGTCGCCCGGTGATGGTGTGGATCCACGGCGGCGGCTACTCGCTGGGTGCGGGCTCGTTGCCGGTCTACGACGGCACCCGGCTGGCCACCGCCACCGACACCGTGGTCGTCACCGTCAACTACCGCCTCGGGGCCCTGGGCTTCCTCCTCGTCGACCACCCGTCGGCCACGCCCAACGTGGGCCTGCTCGACCAGGTCGCCGCCCTCGAGTGGGTGCGCGGCAACATCGCCGCCTTCGGTGGCGACCCGGACCGGGTGACGGTGTTCGGCGAATCCGCCGGAGCCGGCTGCATCCTCTCCCTGCTGTCGATGCCCCGGGCCACCGGGCTCTTCCGGCGGGCCATCGCCCAGAGCGGCGCCACCGACCTGCTCCTCGACCGTGACCGCGCCCTCGAGGTCACCAGGGTGTTCGCCCGCTGCGCCGGGGTGGACCCGACCGACGTCGACGCCCTTCGGGCCCTGCCCCCCGACGAGGTGCTCGCCGCCCAGGCCACGGCGGCGGCCGAGCTCTACGCCACGGTCGGCACCATGCCGTTCCACCCGTGCGTGGACGGCGAGGTGCTGCCGTGGTCGTGGCAGGAGGCCAGCGAGAAGGGCGTGAACCCCGTCCCCCTGGTGATGGGAACCACCCGCGACGAGATGGGCCTGTTCGTCGCCTTCGACCCCGGCGCGGCCACGCTCGACGACGCCGGCCTGCGCAAGCGGCTGGGCAAGCTCGCTCCCGCCCTCGACCACGACCGGCTGCTCGACGCCTACGCCCTCACCGGTGCCACCACCCCTCCCGAGGTGTGGCGCCGGATGAGCACCGACACCGCCATGTGGCTCCCGGCCCTCCGCATCGCCGCGGCCCGGTCCGCCCACGCGCCGCTGTACCTCTACCGGTTCGACTGGCCCGCCGCCGACGGGCGCATGGGCGCGCCCCACGCCATCGACATCCCGTTCCCCTTCACCAACATCGACGTCGACGGGTGGGACGGTTTCGTGGCCGACCCTGACGACGCCGCGGTGCTGGCCCGCACCGAGCAGCAGCTGTGGGCGAGCTTCGCCCGCGACGGCGTGCCCGCAGCCGAGGGCGTCGACTGGGCGCCGTTCGACCCCGACCGGCGGGCCACCCTGGTGCTGGGCCGCACCGTGGAGCTGGTGGAGGACCCGAACGGTCCGGTGCGCCAGGCCTGGGGCGGCTGAGAGGTACCGACCCGCGACGACCGAGCGCCACGTGGCGGCTCAGGCGCCGACGGCCACCCGCACCTCGAGGCCCTCGGCGTCGACCGGCTCGCCGCCGGGACCCCGGAGCGCCAGCACCACCTCGTCGCCGTCGCGGGCCACCACGAGCACGCCGTCCTCCACCACCCGCGAGCCCGACACGAGCAGCTCCTCGGCGCTGCGCACCACCAGCAGACCGTCACCGGCGGAGAGCCGACCCTCGACCTGCCAGTCGACGACGAACACCGAGCCCACCTCCTCCCGCACGGCGGCGGCGCCGACCTCGACCGCGGTGCGCACCGGGTCGGCGTCGTCGGTGAAGGGCCCGGGATCGGAGGGGTCGAGCGCCACGCTCTGGCGCCAGGTGCGCCCGATGCGGGCCCGCTCCAGCGCCCACAGGCCCTCGATCAGGAGGGGTGCGGCCTCGGGCCGCTCGGCGTCGGCCGGGACCGGACGGGCCCGCAACGACTCGAGCTGGCCCCGCAGCTGCTCGACCTCGGCACGGGCCTCGCTCAGCTGGGCCTCCGTGGTGTGGGCCTGCGCCACTGCGGTGACCGCCGCCTGCTCCGCCTCGCGGGCCGCCTCCTTGGCGTTGGCCAGGTCGGTGCGCATCTCGGCGAGCTGGTCGTCGAGCCGGGCCAGCTCGCCCGAGGTGTCGTCCATCGAGAGCTGGAGGCGATCACGCTCGGCGACCGCCTCGGCCAGGGCGGCGACGGCCTCGTCGCGCGCCGCGTCGGCCTTGGCGGCCTGCTCCTGGAGCTCGGTGGCCCGGGCGGTGGCCTCCTTGGCCCGACCTTCGGCCTCCACCACGGCCGCCTCGGCGGCCTCGGCGCGGTCGCGCTGAGAGGTGGCCAGGGCGACGGCCCCGCGGTAGCGGACCAGGGCCACCACCGCCACGATCAGGGCGACGACGAGCAGGACGGCGAGCACGACCACGGCCACGTCGGCGACGTTAGTGCTCCACTCCCCCGCCGCAGTGGTGCTTGGCCGGGACAGTGACCACGGCGCGGGTGATCCGCGGCAAGCTGTGCGGGCACGACCGGCCGGGTGGTCGGCGGGGGAACGGAGGGACGACCGCATGGTCGAGCGCATCGCCTACGACGAGTTCGCCTACTTCCAGGACAACGCCTCGGAGTACGGCATCCCGTACGACGGTCCCCCGACCGTCCGGCGCGAGCGGGTGGAGGTCGGCCCTGGCCGCGAGCTGAGCGCCCTGGTGTGGGGCGAGGGCCCCCCCGAGCTGGTGCTGCTCCACGGCGGTGCCCAGAACGCCCACACCTGGGACACCGTCGCCCTCGCCCTCGACCGGCCGCTCGTCGCCATCGACCTTCCCGGCCACGGCCACTCCGACGGCGGCGTCAAGGGCAGCCTCGACGTGCTGGCCAACGCCGACGACATCGCCGTGGTGATGCGGGCGCTGGCCCCCGAGGCCCGGGGGCTGGTGGGGATGTCGCTCGGGGGCATGACCGCCCTCGCCGTCACCGACCGCCACCCGGAGCTGGTTCCGCGCCTGGTGCTGGTCGACGTCACCCCCGGTGTCGACGGACCCAAGGCACAGTCGATCGTGCAGTTCATCGACGGACCCGAGACCTTCCCCAGCTTCGAGGAGCTGCTCGCCCGCACCATCGAGTTCAACCCCACCCGCACCGAGTCGTCGCTGCGGCGGGGGATCCTCCACAACGCCGTGCAGCAGGAGGACGGCAGCTGGGTCTGGCGCTACCGCCGCTTCCGGGAGGAGGGCGAGGTCGGCAGCCACCCCGACTTCGGCGGCCTGTGGGACGCCGTCGACCGGGTGTCGGTGCCGCTGATGCTGGTGCGAGGGATGCGCCCGCAGTCGGTCGTCGACGACGCCGACGAGGCGGAGCTGCTGCGGCGCCAGCCCGCGGCCCGCATCGAGCACGTGGCGGAGGCGGGCCACAGCGTGCAGGGCGACACCCCCGTGGAGCTGGCCGCCCTCCTCGACGACTTCATCCCCTGACCGTGGGGTCCCGATGGTCGGCTGCCGACATCCCCGACCAGTCGGGCCGGGTCGCGGTGGTCACCGGTGCCAACTCCGGGTTGGGACTGGAGATCGCCCGCCAGCTGGCCCGGGCCGGCGCCCACGTGGTGATGGCGTGCCGGAACGAGGTGACGGCGGCGGCCGCCGCCGACGCGATCCGCGCCGACCGGCCGACCGGTTCGCTCGAGGTGCGCCGGCTCGACCTCGGCGACCTCGGCTCGATCGCCGCCTTCGCCGACGGATTCCGGGCCGCCCACGACCGCCTCGACATCCTGGCCGGCAACGCCGGGCTCATGGCGGTCGAGCAGGGTCGCACCGCTGACGGGTTCGAGACCCAGTTCGGGGTGAACCACCTCGGCCACTTCGCCCTCACCGGCCACCTGCTCCCGCCGCTCGAGGCCACGCCCGGCTCACGGGTGGTGATCCACTCCAGCGTCGGTCACCGCCCGGGCCGCCTCGACCTCGACGACCCCAACTTCGACCGCCGCCGCTACCACCGGTGGAGCGCGTACTTCCAGAGCAAGCTGGCGAACCTGGTGTTCGCCCTCGAGCTCCAGCGGCGGTTGGCGGCGCGAGGTTCGTCCACCTCCTCGCTCGCCGCCCATCCCGGGTACAGCCACACCGAGCTCGGCGTCGGCGACGGAGGCGTCGTGAACCAGGTCAACTCGCGGGTGGCCCGGTTCCTCGCCATGCCCGCGGCCCGCGGCGCCCTGCCCTTCCTGCGCGCGGCCACCGATCCGTCCGCCGAGGGCGGCACGTTCTGGGGACCCCGCTGGCTCAGCCACGGCCACCCCGTGCGGGAGACGCCCAGCCGGCAGGCGCGCGACGAGCAGACCGCACGGGCCCTGTGGGCGCTGTCCGAGGACCTCACCGGCGTGCGGCCGCTCCCCTAGCCCTGGCCGGTTGGGAAGCCGGCCAGCCTCGGCGCCGGACGTCAGGCGAGGCGGAGCTGCGCGGCACCCGTGATCGGCGGCAGGTCGAGCGGGCTGAGCGGACCGGGTGCGGCGGCCACCACGGCCGGGATGGCGTTGACGATGCGGTTCGCCGCGGTGGCGTTGCCACCGCCTGCGGCCCCCGGCTCGCCCGGCTCGACCCCGTGCACGCTCACCTCCAGGTGGGGATGGCCCGAGATGGTGACGCGGTGCTCCCCACCGGGGAACCTCGGCGAGAGCCACTCGGGGGCCAGGTCGTCGTCGATGCGGGTGACGTGCTCGGCCACGAGGAGCGGACGACCACCGACCACACCGGTGACCTCGAAGCGGAACCCTCCGAGGGTGCCCTCCTCGAAGGTGCCCATCCCGTCGACCTCGACGGCGCGCTCGAGCGCCCGGCGCTCGACGGTGGTGGTGATGTCGTCGAGCTCGACGTCGAGCAGGTCGGCGAGGATCCGCACCATCGGCGCCCACACCATCATCAGCGACTCGGTCTGGAGCATCTGCGGCAGCCGGTCCATCGGTCCGCCCAGGCCGATGACGTCGCGGACCACGTCGGGCGCGTCGTAGAGGGCGTAGTTGAACAGCTCGTGGATCCGGATCTCCTCGATGCCGGCGCTCACCCCGCTGAGCAGGCCGGGGAGGATGTCGAGGGCCCAGCCCGGGTCGATGCCGGACACGAACACCGACGAGCCGCCCACGGTGCAGGCGTCGACGACGAGATCGAGCAGCGGCTTCGGTGCGCTCGCCGGGTGGAGCAGCGGGTAGAACGACGTCGACACCACGTTGCGACCCGAGCGCAGCAGCCGGTCGAGGTCGCCGTAGGCCTCCATCGGGCGGGTGTCGGCGGTGGCGGCGTAGACGACGCAGTCGACCGCGTCGTCGAGCGCGACGGAGACGTCGTCGGTGGCGGGCACGCCCAGCGGTGCCATCCCCGCCAACTCACCCGCGTCGCGCCCGACCTTCGACGGGTTGGCCACCACCACACCCACCAGCTCCAGGTGCCGGTGGGCCGCCACCGCCCGGATCGCCGGCCGGCCCACGTTGCCCGTCCCCCACACCACCACTCGGCTCCCCATGCCACCGACCCTACGCCGTGACCCCCGTCACCCGCTCTCCCCCACCTCCAACGCCCCTCCACCTCACCCCCTGCGAAACGGTGCGCAGAACGCGCGCCAGAGCGCGCGAAAAGCGCACCGTTTCCCGGAGGAGCGCGGCCGGGTGTCCTGGCTACTCGACGAAGGTGGCCTGGGTGCGGGGGCGGCCACCGGGGCCGCTGTAGGCCAGGCCGACGCCGGGCTCGCTGGCGAAGGTCACCGTCGGGAACGAGTCCAGCACGGCCTGCCAGGCGTCCATGAGCCGGTCCTCGGCCTCGTAGTCGAACGGGTCGGTCAGGACGTACTCCTCCGGAGCGCCGGGCGGGAGCGGGTTGGCGGCGAGCCACCGGGCGGTGCGGGCCACGGCCTCCCGGGCGGGCACGAGGTCGCGGTACCCGAGCCGGTCGCGCAGCAGCGACGTGTCGAGCACCCGGTGGGTCGTGGCCGGCTGGGCGAGCAGCGGCCTGGCCGCCGTGGCCAGCTCGTGGGGCATCGACACCAGCTCGAGGTCGTGGTCGAGGGCCGCTGCGCAGATCTCCACCACCTGGCGGATGGAGAGCACCTCGTCGTCGGCGCAGTTGAAGACGTGCCCCGCGGCGGCCTCCGGCCGGTCGATGCCGCAGAGCACGGCATGGGCCAGGTTCTCGGTGTAGCCGTGGTGGTGGAGGGTGAGGCCGTCGTCGGGGATGATCATCCGCCGCCGGCCGTCGAGGATGCGGCGCACCACGCTCCACTCCCGGGGCACCACCTGCAGGGGCCCGTAGGCGTAGGGGTAGCGGAAGTGGGCGGCGTCGGGGTGGTGGGAGAGCACGATCTCCTCGGTGCGGGCCACCCGGTAGCCCTTCTCGTCCTCGGACGGGTCGGCCACCACCGGCGCGTCCTCCCGGGCCGGCACGGGCAGGCCCTCGGGCTCGAAGAGGAACGGGTTCATCCAGCCCCGCACCGCGGGCACGCCACCGACCGACACGAACCGGTCGCACTTCCCCACGGTGAGCTCGGCGATGCGCCGGAGACGGCCGTACATGGCCACCACCAGGTCCCAGTGGGTGCCGTCGAGCGCCGCGCCGAGCGCCTCGGCGTCGTAGGGATCGGTGTGGAGGTGGATCACCTCGTCAGGGGTCTCGGGCCGCTCATGGGTGCCCCGGTGCAGGATCGTGACGTCCCAACCCCGGTCGACCAGACCCCTCACGATGTGGATGCCGGTGGGGCCCGTCCCCCCGATCACCAGTGCCCTACCCATCGTCCACTCCCCCGAAGCTCATCCGATTCGTACCAATGCCGGAACGCCTCGGGCCAGCTTGGCAGGTCGGCGACGCACGGGCGGCCGGTGCGTGGTAGCCAGTGCCGACACCATCACGAGGGGGGAACCGCATGCTGTTGGAGGGGAAGGCCTCGATCATCTCGGGAATCGGTCCGGGGCTCGGCCAGGAGCTGGCCTACGTCTTCGCCCGCGAGGGCGCCGACGTCGTGCTCGCCGCCCGCACCGAGTCGAAGCTGCAGCAGGTCGCCGACGAGATCGCCCGGCAATGGCCGGAGCGCAAGGTCGTGATCTGCCCGACCGACATCTCCGATCCGGAGCAGACCCAGCGCCTGGTCGACACCACCGTCGCCGAGCTGGGCCGCATCGACTGCCTGGTGAACAGCGCCTACCAGCCCCCTGCCTTCACGCTGTTCGAGGACGCCGACCTCGACACGTGGCGCCGGGCGTTCGACGTCACCGTCTTCGGCACGCTCACCCTCACCCAGCAGGCCGTGCAGCACATGAAGTCGGCCGGCAAGGGCTCGATCGTCTTCGTGAACTCGATGATCCAGAAGAAGCCGCTGCCCACCCAGTCCGGCTACGCCACCACCAAGGGCGCCCTCACCGTGGCCGCCCGCATGCTGGCCAAGGAGCTCGGCGCCCACGGCATCCGGGTCAACACCACGTTCATGGGGTGGATGTGGGGTCCGCCGGTGGAGAGCTACGTCGAGTACGCCGTGAGCCAGGGCGCCGAGCGGGACGCCGTGATCGCGGACATCACCAAGGACATCCCCCTCGGGATCATCCCCGACGACGCCGACTGCGCCAACGCGGTGGCGTTCCTCGCCTCGGACCTGGCCAGCGTCATCACCGGTGCCGAGCTGAACGTCAACGGCGGCGAGATGATGCTCTGAGCGCAGGACCTCCGCCGTGCCGGTGACCGGCGGCGCGGCGCAGCGTCCGACGGGGTAGGTGCCGGGCATGACCGACCCCAAGAGCCCCGAACGCACCGTCCACCCCGACGAGCCCGCCGAGGGCGCCGACCGAGACGTCGACGAGAGCCTCGCCCGCGACAAGGGTCCCGCCCAGGCCGACGCCGAGGACCCGACCCTGGGCGGCAGCTCCGACGGCGACACCGCACCCTGAGCCACCGCACGTCGCACGGGTCCGTCCCCATCCCGACGGTGGGGACGGACCCGTACGCGTTCTGCCAGACTCGCGCCACCGCACGCCGACTCGAGGGGGATGACCATGGCGACGGATCAGAAGGTGGAGCAGGCCTGGGAGACGCCGTCGCAGGACGAGATCCCCCAGATCACCAAGCAGCATGTGGAGTGGCTGGAGAAGACCGACGACGACGCGGTCTGGGTCCAGGCCGGGATGCACCACGTCATCATCCGCACCGTCGGCCGCAAGTCCGGCAACACCCACAAGATCGCCGTGCCGTTCTGGCGCGATCCCGACGGCGTGCGCACCGTGGTGGCGTCCTTCGCCGGCGCCGAGAAGCACCCGGCGTGGTTCCTGAACCTGCGCGACCGCGACGCCAACCCCGAGATCCTCGTGCGCACCCAGCAGGGTTGCTACTGGTCGGTGCCCGACGTGCTCGAGGAGGGCGAGGAGCACGACCGGCTCTACGCCCTGCTCGTCGAGGACCGGGCCTGGTACGCCGACTACCAGAAGCGCACCGAGCGCACGATCCCGCTCGTCCGCCTGGTGGAGACCCGCCCGGCCGAGCTGTCCGACTGGACCTGACGCTCCGGTCCCGCCGGCGGCGGGATCAGATCTCGCAGCCGTCGGGGCCGCAGACCTCGCCGGACTCGGCGGTGGCGAGCACCTCCACGGCCGGACGGCGCTCCTCCCAGCACCGCTCCAGCACCTGGAGCATCACCTCGGGGGGCTGGGCCCCGCCCACCGCGTACCGACCGTCGAAGACGAAGAAGGGGACCCCGGTGGCACCGAGCCGCCGGGCGTCCTCCTCGTCGGCGCGCACCTCGGCCGCGTAGGCGTCGGACTCGAGGACCGCCGCCACCTCGTCGCGGTCGAGACCGGCGTCGACCGCGAGGCGCTCGACCTCCTCGGGCAGGCCGATGGCGGCGCCCTCGGTGAAGTAGCCGCGCAGGAAGCGGTCCTTCACCTGCGTCTGCAGACCCCGGTCGGCGGCCAGGTGCAGGACCCGGTGGGCGTCGAAGGTGTTGCCGGGGCGGACCTGGTCGAAGCGCAGGTCGAGCCCGGTGGCGGCCCCGGTGGCGGCCACCTGGGCGATGCGCTGGCGGGCCGTCTCCACGGACATGCCGTACTTGCGGGCGAGCTGCTCGGCGTGGTCGCCGGCGATGGCGGCCGGAGCGGAGGGGTCGAGCTCGAAGCTGTGCCAGTGCAGCTCGACCCGGTCGGCGGCGGGGAACGACCGCAGCGCGGCCTCCAGGTGGGCCTTGCCGATGGCGCACCAGGGGCACACCACGTCGGACCAGATGTCGACGCGGAGGGGTGCCGAGGGATCGACGATGGGCTCGGTGGGGGTCACCCCTCGACCCTACCGACGGTCGTGGCCGAGCGGTCCGTCGTCGAGCCGTCCACCGCCGAGCCTCTCTCCCACCCGGGCACCGAGGCGCTCGTCGGCACCCGACTGCGCGCCGAGCGGCGCCGTCGGGAACGATCCGCCGTGGCGCATCCCCTCGACGAGCTCGCCGAGCGCCTCCACGCTCGTGTGCCGGGGCCACCAGCCGAGCACGGCCTCGGCCCGGGTCGGATCGAGCAGGGGCAAGCCCAGGAACAGGTCGACCAGCTGCGGTGACGCGGGCAGCACCCGTGCGTGCCAGGCGGCGGCGACCGCAGCCCGCACGACGGGGCGGGGCACCTCCAGCGGGCGACCGCCGAGCAGTTCGGCGATCGTGGCGGGGTCGATCACCGGGCCGGCGGCCAGGTTGAACGGACCCCGCACCGGCCGCACCAGGGCCCGGCGCACGGCGTCGGCGGCGTCGTCGGTGTGCAGCGCCTGGAAGCGCAGCCCGCTGGGGAGGGGGACGACCGGGATCGGCACCCGCAGCAGCGCGCCGGGGACGAAGGGCCCGGCGAAGATCCGGCGCTGGGCATCCGCTGCGGCCCGCTTGAACAGGAAGGCCGGGCGGAGGCGCACCACTCGCACGTCCGGGTGCTCCACCTCGAAGCGGTCGAGCATCCGCTCGACGTACGACTTCTCGCGCCCGTAGGCCGCGGTGGGCAGGGCGTCGGTGGGCCACGACTCGTCCACCGGCACGTCGGAGACCGCCGCCCGGTACGCCCCCACCGAGGAGGCGTGCACGACAGCGGACACCCCGGCCGCGGCCGCGGCCGCCAGCACCCGCTCGGTGCCCCGGACGTTCACCGCCCACGTCGCCTGGGGATCGTGGGTGGGCTGGAACGCCCACGCCAGGTGCACGACAGCGTCGGCGCCGGCGAACAGGGTGTGCAGGTCGGCGACGCGCACGTCGGCCGCGACCCACTGCACCTTGCGGGCCGGCCACACCGGCCGGCGCCGTGCCAGGCCGAGGATCTCGGTCACCTCCGCTTCCTCGCCCAGCGAGGCCAGCACGCTCGTCCCGAAGTTGCCGGTCGCCCCGGTCACCACCACTCGCACGGCAGGTCCCTTCCCCGTCGGGACCGCAGCGCGCCCCGGTCCCGGCCGGTACTGTGCGGCGACCGGGGGGGTGCACGTTGACCGACACGGAGGCGACGGCCGCGGCGGCCGGCGCGGCGCGACGACCGCTGTACGTCCTGTTCTTGCTGACGGCGCTGATGTCGCTCGGCTACGGCGGCATCTTCACGCTCCTCGCCGACATCCGCGACGAGTTCGGGTTCAGCGACGCTGACGTCGGCCTGATCGCGTTCGCCGGGTTCGCCACCGGGTTCACCTGCCAGGTGGTGCTCGCCCGCTACGCCGACCGGGGCCACACCGCCCTCATGCTCCGGGGCGGGGTGGCGGTGGCAGCGGTGGGCATGGTCGGCATGGTCGTCGCCGACCAGCTGTGGGCGTGGGTCGGCGCCCGCCTCCTGCTCGGCATCGGCTCGGGCACGGTCGGTCCCGCGGTGCGCCGCCTCGTCATCACCCGGGACCCGGAGCGGGTGGGCGCCAACCTCGGCACCCAGACCGCGTTCGACGTGGGCGGCTTCGTGATCGGCCCCGTCCTCGCCGCCGTCCTCGCCGAGACCATCGGCCTGCGCGCCCCCTTCGCCACCCTGGCGGTGGTGTACGTGGCCACCCTGCTGGTGCTCCTCCGGCTCGACCTGCGCACCCAGCCCGGCCAGGTGGTGCACCGGGCCGTGCGCTCGCTGGTGCGGCTCCCCGCGGTGCAGTCGGCGCTCGCCGCGGCCGTCGCCTTCTACCTGACCATCGGCATGTTCGAGGCGCTGTGGTCGATCCTGCTGCGCGACCTCGGCGCCGAGACCTGGCTGATCGGCGTCACCCTCAGCGTCTTCACCATCCCCATGATCCTGTTCGCCCCCCGGGGCGGCGCCCTCGCCCAGCGGCGCGGACCCATCCGGGTGGTCAGCGTGAGCATCACCGTGGCGTCGGTGTGCACCCTCATGTACGGCGTCAGCCCGCTGTGGATCTGCATCGTCGTCTCCGCCGTCCACGCCACCGCGGACGCCTTCACCCTGCCTGGGAACCAGGTGGCGGTCGCCATCGCCAGCCCGCCCGACCAGGTGGCGACGGGCCAGGGGCTCCTCGGCGCCACCGGCCTCGCCGTGGCCGGCCTCTCCGCCCTGTTCGGGGCGGCGGTCTACGAGGCGTTCGGGCGCCTCGCCATCTTCGGGGGCACCGCCGCGCTGATGCTCGTGTTCCTGGTCGTCGCCCGCTGGCGCTGGTCGGTGCACGAGCGCTCCCCCGGCCCGGCACCCGCCACCTGACCACGCCCGCCGTTGGTCTGCGGGTGCCGGTCATCGGGCACGTGTGGCAACGATCACCGGTTTTCCGTGCAGGTCACGGACCGGTTCGGCCGACGATGGGGAGGTGCCCGTGCTCGTCTGCCTCCTCGTCGTCGCCGCCGCCCTGGCGGTCGTCGTGGTCGCCGACCGGATGCTGCACCGCGGCGCCTCCCCCATGACGCCCCGCACGGTCCCCACCGGACCCGGCGGACGCCGCACCCTCGGCTCCTGGCTGAGCCTCCCCGCCGCTCCCCGGCCCACCACGGCCGACGACGCGTGGGTGCTCGAGGCGTTCGACGTCGACGAGATCAGCGAGCTGCGCCGCATCGACGCCGCCGTACGTCGGGAACAGGCCGCCGCCACCCTCGCCGTGGTCCAGGCCCGGGTCCCGGGTGACCGGCGGCTGCGCCGGGTGCGTGCCGTCGCCTGGCACGCCGGCCGGCTCACCCTCGTCCTCGCCGACGGCACCTCGCTCGAGCTCGACGGGGTCCGCCAGGACGCCGCGGTGTGGCTCGCCTACTGCCAGGACCAGTTCGGCCTCGTGCTCGAGGACATCGGCCCGGCCGAGACGACGTGGGCTGCCCGCCTCGCCTCCTGCGGCGTCGACACCCCGCTGCAGGCCTCCCGCCTCCGCGTCTCCTGATCCCGTTCCCGTCGAGCGTCCCCGGCGCATGGCACGGGATGCCGCGCCGAGGACGGTGGGGATCACAGGTTCGGGTCAGGTGAGCTTCACCTCGTGGTGACCTCGCTGCGAAGCGCCGTCGGTACCGTCCGACCCATGGCACCTCTCCCCCCGTCGCCGGTGCCGGTGGTCGATCTCTCGGCACCCGACGCCGGCATCGCCCTCGTCTCCGCCCTCACCACCCACGCCTCGGCCCTGCTCGTCGGCCACGGCGTGGACCCGGCCCTCCGGCGCCGCGTGATCGAGCTCTCCCGGGAGTTCTTCGCCCTGCCCGAAGAGGAGAAGGACGCCGTCCGCTGGGACGGCACCGGCCTCTGGTCGGGATGGCAGCCCGTGTACGCCGGTCGACCCGAGCTCACCGGCGACCGGGTGCCCGACCTGGTGGAGCGGTTCGAATGCCAGGAGCTCGACCGGTTCGACCGCTGGCCCGCTCGGCCCGAGGGCTTCGCCGAGGCGTGGACGGACTACTACCGGGCGGCCGGCAACCTGGCGACGCGGCTGGTCCTCCTCGCCGCCGAGGTCCTGGACCTGCCCACCGACGACCTCCCGGCCTGGACCGACGGGCAGTTCGCCAACATGGTCGCCAACCACTACCTGCCGCAGCCCGAGCCACCGCTCCCGGGACAGACCCGCGTCGCCGCCCACACCGACCGGGGCGGCATCACCCTGCTGGCCGCCGACGAGGCGCCCGGCGGGCTCGAGGTCCGTCCCGGCGGGCGGGGATGGACGCCGGTGGTGATCCCGGAGGACGCCTACGTGGTGCAGGTCGGCGACCTGTTCTCCCGGTGGACGAACCGGTGCGTGCCCGCCAACGTCCACCGCGTGGTGAACCCGCCTCGTGAGGTGGCCGCCACCGCCTCGCGGCTGGCGCTGGTGTACTTCCACCACCCCTCCCTCGACGCGGTGGTGGCGCCCGCCCCCTCGTGCGTCGACGGCGAGCACCCGGCGGTCACCCCGATCCGGTGCCGCGACCACCTCGCCCGCCGGCAGGAGGCCTACAAGGCCGACGGCACCGAGCGCTACGCGCTCACCTGACCGTCGTCCGCGCTGAGCCCATGGGTACGGTCGCGGGGTGCCCACCCGCAGCGCCGGCCTCCTCGTCCACCGCACCCGTGCCGACGGCGTGCTCGAGGTGCTGCTGGTGCACCCCGGCGGGCCGTTCTGGGCCCGCAGGGACCACGGCGCCTGGTCGATCCCCAAGGGGGAGGTGGCCGAGGGGGAGGATCCGCTGGCGTGCGCCCGCCGGGAGTTCGCCGAGGAGCTCGGCGTGGCCCCGCCGGACGGCGAGCCCATCCGCCTCGGGGAGGTCCGCCAGAAGGCCGGCAAGCTGGTGACCGCCTGGGCGGTCGAAGGCGACCTCGACCCGAGGACGGTGGCGAGCAACACCTTCGCCCTCGAGTGGCCGCGCGGCTCCGGCCGCCTCCGGGAGTTCCCGGAGGTCGACCGGGCCGAGTGGTTCGATCTCGAGGAGGCCGCGGTGCGGATCCTCGAGGGGCAGCGCCCCCTGCTGGAGGCGCTGCAGGAGGCGATCGCCTCCGGCTAGAGCATCGCCAGGACGTTCGAGCAGGCGCTCTGCTCGATGCCCGACTCGTCGACCGCCAGGTTGGTGATGGTGCCGTCCTCGATGATGGCGGCGTAGCGCTTGGAGCGCGTGCCCAGGCCGAAGCCGCTGCCGTCCATCACCAGGCCCATGGCCTCGGCGAAGTTCCCGCTGCCGTCACCGACCATGACGATGTCGTCGCCGACGCCCTGCTCCTTGCCCCAGGCGTCCATCACCCAGGCGTCGTTGACCGCGATGCACACGATCTTGTCGACGCCCTTGCCCTTGAGGTCCTTGGCGCCCTCGATGAAGCCGGGGAGGTGCACCTTCGAGCAGCCGGGGGTGAAGGCCCCCGGCACCGCGAAGAGCACCACGCGCCCGCTGCCGAGGAGCTCGCCGGTGGTGGTCTTCTGGGGCCCGCCGTCGGGACCCATCACGAACACCTCGACGTCCGGAACCTTCTCACCAGTCGTGATCGTCATGGCCGGGAAGCTACCGGACCTCCGCCCGTTCGTGACGCCCGTCTCGCTCCGACCGGTCAGAAGTGGTGGACGAGCTCACCGAAGCGCTGGAGCTGGAGCAGGCGCGTCGCCCCCGGCTGGAGCTCGGCGTGCTCGAGCGCCCACGTGTTCTCGTTGGGGATGAGCACCGCCCCCATGCCCACGGCCAGCGCCGGGTTGACGTCGCTCTTGATCGAGTTGCCGACCATCCAGGTGCGGGACGGGTCGAGGCCCTCGGCGGCTGCGAGCTCGGCGTAGACGTTCGGCTCCTTCTCCGGCACCACGACGGCCCGCCGGAAGTGGTGGGCGAGACCGGAGGCGTCGATCTTGCGCTGCTGCTCCTCGGGGTCGCCCTTGGTGAGCAGGAGCACGTCGTGGCGCTCGGCCAGGGCGTCGAGCGTGACGGCCACGTCGGGGATGAGCTCGACCTCGTGGTGCTCGAGCCGGTGGGCCAGGGCGACGATCTCGGCCGCAGCCGCCTCGTCGACCGGTCGCTCGGCCAGGCGCTCGAAGCAGTCGTGCAGGCTGCGGAGGAACACCTTGGACCCGTAGCCGTGGGCGGCGGCGTTGGCCCGCTCGATGTCGATCAGGATCTGCCGCACCGCCACGGGATCGAGCGTGGGATGGGCGAGCCAGTCGATGAAGTCGTCGATGGTGCGCTCGAACAGCACGTTGTTCTCCCACAACGTGTCGTCGGCGTCGAAGATCAGGTGCTGGCGCCCGGCGGGGACGGTGGTCATGGCTTCCTCTCGGTCGCCGTCCAGTGTGCAGCGCAGCGACCCCGCGCCGAACCGGATTTCGCCGCGTCGTCGGGATGCTCACCGGCACGACACCGACGGCTCACAGGGCGGAAACACTCGATCCGTACGGTTCCCGGCGTGAGCATCGACCCTGCCGCCGCCGACGCCGCCTTCCTCTCCGTCAGCCGCCGCTTCTGGCACGTCGTCGCCCGCTCCGACGACGTGGTGCCGGGCGGTCTCCTGCCGGTGACCCTCCTGGAGGAGCAGCTCGTGCTCGGGCGCACCGTCGAGGGGGAGCTCACCCTCCTCGACGACCTGTGCGCCCACCGGGGCGTGCGCCTCTCGATGGGCCAGCTCACGTCCACCGGCTGCGTGCGCTGCCCGTACCACGGCTGGGAGTACGACCTCGAGGGCCGGTGCACGGCCATCCCGCAGCTCGCCCACGACCGCATCCCCGACACCGCCCGGGTGCGGTCCTACCGGGTCGCCGAGCAGGCCGGGATGGTGTGGGCCTGCCTGGTCGACGAGGACGTGTGCCCCGGTCCACCGCCGGCGCTGCCCGAGGCCGACGACGAGGCCATGGAGCTGTTCGTCGGCGAACCGCTCGACTGGACCTGCCAGAGCTTCCGGGAGATCGAGAACTTCTGCGACGTCGCCCACTTCTCGATCCTCCACGCCGACACCTTCGGCAACGGTCGTGAACCGGTGATCGCGCCGTACCAGGTCGAGCTGCTCGACGACGGGCGCACCCTCGCCTTCGACGTCGCCTACCCGGCCTGCGATCCCTTCGCCGAGCCCGACGCCGACGGCCACCGCCCGTCGTTCCCGTCGACCTTCGCCTACCGGGTGCTGGCGCCGTTCACCGTCCGCCTCGAGGGCGCGGCCGGGCCCGGCACGGTGATGTGGATCCACTCCACCCCCACCACCGCCCGCACCTGCCGGGTGTTCTGGGACACCGCCTTCCCGGCCGAGGCGGGCATCGACTTCGCGGCCTACGCCGAGTTCGAGGCGAAGGTGTGGGGGCCGGACCGTGCGATGGTCGAGGGCCAGCGGCCCGAGCTGCTCCCCCTCGACCTCACCGAGGAGCTCCACCTGCCCTTCGACCGCTTCGCCGTCGCCTACCGCCGCCTCCTCGGCGACCTGGGCTACCTCCTCTGACCTGGATCTGACCCCCGCCCTCCCCGGATGGCTCGATCCACGGGGTCAGAGCACCGCCAAACGAGCCACGGATCGTCCCAACCCACGATCCATGGCTCGATCCACGGGGTCAGAGCACCGCCAAACGAGCCACGGATCGTCGGGGGCGGGTGGGGGTGGTGAGGTCTGGCACGATGACGGCCGTGGAGTACCAGCTCCTCGGCGGGCTCAGCGCGAGCCGGGACGGTCGACCGCTCGACCTCGGTGGGCCCAAACCACGGGCCGTCCTCGCCGCGCTCCTGCTCGAAGGGGGCCGACCGGTGCCCGCCGGCCGCCTCGTCGACCTCGTCTGGGGCGACGACCCGCCCTCACGCGCCGAGGCCTCGCTCCAGGCGTACGTCTCCAACCTCCGCAAGGTCCTCGAGCCCGACCGCCGCCCTCGCGACGAGCCAACCATCCTGCTCACCGGTCCCTCGGGCTACGCCCTCGCCACGCAGCCCGACCAGGTCGACGTGCAGCGCTTCGAGGACGGCGTGGTCCGGGGCCGGGCCGAGCTCGCCGCCGGCCGTCCGGCCGAGGCCGCCGCCATCCTCGACGAGGCCCTCGGGCTGTGGCGGGGGCCGCTCCTGCCCGAGCTGGCCGACCGCCCCTGGGTGGTGCAGCCCGCCCGCCGCCTCGCCGACCTCCACGCCGCGGCGGTGGAGGACCGGGCCGAGGCCGCGCTCGCCCTCGGCCGACCCGCCGAGGTGGCACCCCTCGTCGACACGCTCGTCGCCGAGGAGCCCCACCGCGAACGGCTGCGCCGGCTCCAGGCCCTCGCCCTCTACCGCACCGGCCGACAACGGGAGGCCCTCGCCGCCTTGGAGGACGCCCGCCGGGCCCTGCTCGACAGCGCCGGGCTGGAACCGGGCCCCGAGCTGCGGCAGCTGGAGCGGGCCATCCTCGACCACGACCCGGCCCTCGCCGGCGACGCCGCGTCCTCGACGCACCCCACACCCTCGGCGCCCGCCACATCCACCGCGGCGCCGAGCGGGACCGGCCAGCCGGGCGAGCCACCCGGCGCCCCTCTCCTACCCGAGCGGTCCGCCTCCCCGCACCCACGCACCGCTGACGAGGCGGCACCGGCCGCCACCTCGGCCCGCCCCTTCGTCGGGCGCCGACACGAGCTCGGGCTCCTCCTCGACGCCCTCGCCGCCGCCCGGGCGGGCGCCGGTCGACCGGTGGTGGTCAGCGGCGAGCCCGGCATCGGCAAGACCCGCCTGGTCGAAGAGCTGGCCGCCGCGGCCGGCGCCGACACCGTGGTGGCCTGGGCCCGTTGCCCGGAGAGCGCCGCCCAGGCCGCCTACTGGCCCTGCGTGCAGCTGGGTCGGCAGCTGGTGCACGCAGGGGTGGGCGCCGACGCCCTCACCGCGGCCCTCCCCGAGGACGATCTGCCCCGCACCGGCGAACCGGTCGACCGCCTCACCCTCCACGGCCTGGCCGCAGGCGTCGTCGTGGCGGCCGACCGCCCCCTGATCCTCGTGGTCGACGACCTCCAGTGGGCCGACCCGGCCAGCCTCCGCCTGCTGGAGTACCTGGCCGGCGAGCTCCGTCGCAGCCGGACCCTCCTCGTGGTCACCGTGCGACCCCTCGGACACGACGCGCCCGTCCCCCTGCAGGACTGCATGGCCGAGCTGGCCCGCCAGCCGGGCGCGGTGCGGGTCGACCTCACCGGACTGACCCAGGGCGACGTGAGCCGTTGGCTCGATCTCCGCGCCCCCGGGCGCGTCGACGCACGCGTCGCCGAGCTGGTCCACGACCGCACCGGCGGCAACGCCTTCTTCGTGGGCGAGGTCGTGGAGCTCCTGGCCTCCGACGACCGCCTGGCCGACCCCACCGTGGCGGTGCGGGACTCGACCGTCCCCGCGGCGGTGCACGACGTGGTGCGCCGACGGGTGGGCCGCCTCGACCCCGGCACCCAGCAGCTGCTGAGCACGGCCAGCGTGATCGGCCGCACGTTCGACCTCGACGTGCTCGGCCGGGTCGCCGGCGAGACCCCCCTGGCCGTGCTCGACCGCCTCGAGGAGGCGCTCGTCGCGGGCCTGGTGGTCGAGACCGACCGGCCCGGCCGCTTCCAGTTCTCCCACGCCCTGGTGGCCGACACGCTGACCGCCGAGCTCAGCGCGGTGCACCGGGCCCGCATGCACGCCGCCACCTTCGAGGCGCTCCTCGAGCTCCGCAGCGGCGACCTCGACGAGGACGTGGTCGCTCTCGCCCATCACGCCTTCGCCGGCGCGTCGGCGGGCACCGCCGAGGCGGCCCACAGCTGGTCGGTCCGGGCCGCCGAGGTGGCAGCCGCTCGACTCGCCCACGAGGACGCCGCCGAGCACTGGCTGCGCGCCGCTCGGGCGGCGGAGGTCGCCTGGCCCCGCGACCTCGCCCGTCGCTACGCGGCGCTCCTGGCGGCCGGCCGAGCGCTGCGAGCGGTCGACGCCGTCGGCCCGGCCTACGACGCCCTGGTGGAGGCCATCGACCTGGGCCTCGCCGCGGGTGACACGGACATGGTCCTCGACGCCGCCGCGGCGATGAGCATCGAGGGCCTCTGGCTCGCCGGCGAGATCGCGCTCACCAACGCCAAGGCCCTGGGTGCGCTCCAACGGGCCGTCGCCGCCACCCCCGACGAGCCGAGCCGGGCGAGGGCGCTGGCCCTGGGTGCCCTCGCCGAGAACGGCTTCGGCCAGCTGCCGATGGACGAGATCGACCGGATCAGCGCCGACGCCCTCCGCCTCGCCCGCGCCACCGGCGACCCCCACGTCGTCGCCCTGACCCTCCACAAGCGCAACCAGGCGCTCTGGGCTCCCGCCACCCTCGCCGAGCGGAGCGAGGCGGCCGAGGAGCTGCTCACCCTCGTGGAGGCACCGGGCGCCGACTTCGGCCCCGATCTGGAATCGCTGGCCCTGTTCGGGGCGGCGAGCGTCGAGTGGGAGGTCGGCGATCCCCGGGTCCACGACCGGATGGAGCGGGCCCGCACTCTCGCCGTGGTCACGCGGGCCCCTGCGCTCCTCACCCAGATCGACTTCTTCCGCACCGCCCTGCTGATCGGGAGGGGCGAGGTGAAGGCCGCCATCCAGCTCGTGGAGGACACCTACGAGCTCTACCGACGCACCCGCCGCTGGGCCGCCGACGTCTTCCGGGCCGCGTTCCTCACCGTGGCCTGGATGGAGATGGGCCGCCTCGACGACATCGTCGCCGTCGCCCCCGACATCCTCGGCAGCCAGTACGCCGCCGCCTTCGGGGAGGCCGTGGCCTTCGCCTACCTGGAGAACGGCGCCCCCGAACGGGCTGCTCCCCTGCTCACCGAGCTGCCCCCGATGTTCGACTCCTGGATGCTCCTCGGCGTGGCCGCCGTCGGCGCCCACAACCGGGCCACCGTCGGCGATCGGGACGGCGCCCGTGCCCTGTACGACGTGCTGCTCCCCTACTCGGGCCGCATGGCCGTGCCCGGCTCGGGCCCGGCGCTGGGCGACGTCGACCTGGCCCTCGCCCGGGTCGAGCGCCTGCTCGGCGACGAGCAGTCCGCCCGCCACCACCTCGACCGCTCGGTCGACCTCCTCACCCGGGCCGGCAACCGCCCGTGGCTCGCCCGGGCCCTGCTCGAGCGCCACGAGCTGATGGGCGACCCCGCCGACCTGACCGCCGCCGCGGACGTGGTGGCCGGCACCGGCCTGCAGCTGCTCCAGAACCGGATCGCGGCGCTCCAAGTCGGCTCCAAGTAGCTCCAAGCAGCCGCCAACCGGCCCATGTGACGGTGCCTCCGCCGAACCGAGGAGGAACCATGACCGTCACCGCCACCGCCCCGCCCGACCTGACCACCTACCGGGCCGTGCACAGGGCCCTGCGCCAGGGCGCGTGGACCTTCGCCGGAGCCGCCCCCGCCATCGCCGACGCCGACGCCCACCGCCGGAAGGCCTTCGCCCGTTGGTGGAAGGGCTACGCCGGTGAGGTCCTCGCCCACCACCAGGGGGAGGACGACGTCTTCTTCCCGGCGCTCGTGGACCGGGTGCCCCTGGCCGCTGAGCTGAAGGCCCGAACCGACGCCGACCACCACCGCCTCGACGAGCTGATGGCCGCCGTCGGTGACGAGGTCGCCGCGGTGAAGGCCGGTTGGAGGGCGCCCCGCCTGGTCGGGCTCTCCCACGAGCTGGCCACGCTCATGCAGGCCCACCTCGACATGGAGGACGTGGAGATCCTCCCCCTGTTCGAGCGCCACTTCACCGGGGAGGAGTACACCGCCCTCGACGACAAGGTCGTGAAGGCCGTGGGCGTGGGCCCCCAGGCCGCCTTCACCGTCCCGTTCGTGGTGGCGGCCATGGGTCCCGAGGAGGCCCGCACCACCCTGGCCACCGCCCCGGTGCCCCTGCGGGTGCTGCACGCCCTGACCCGACGCTCCCACGCGCGGCTCGTCCGCCGGGCGTTCGGGACCGAAACGACAGGGGCGGCGTGATGCTCGCCGCCTTCGCCCGCACCATGTACCGGCGGCGACGCCTCGTCGTCACCGCCTGGGTGGTCGTGCTCGTGACCGCGACCGTGCTCGGCAACGTCGCCGGGGGCAGCCACCGCAGCGACTACACCATGCCCGGCAGCGACTCCGCCGCCGTGCAGGCGCTGCTCGGCCAGCGCTTCCCCGAGCAGTCCGGCGACACTGTGCAGCTCGTCGTCGAGGCACCGGCCGGAGTCGCCTCGCCCGAGGCGGCGGCCGTGATCGCCGACGTGAGCGCCGGGGCGGCCGAGGTCCCCCACGTGACCGACGTGCGCCCCACCGCCGTCTCGCCCGACGGCACCGTCTCGCTGGTGACCGTGCAGCTCGACGCCACCACCGAGAAGGTCCCCGTCTCCACCGTGGAGGCGGTGATGGACCTCGCCGCCGAGGCCAGCACCGACGCCGTCACGGTCGAGGCCGGCGGGCCCGCCGTCACCAACGCCGAGGGCACCGAGGCCGGCTCCGAGCAGATCGGCATGATCGCCGCCCTGCTGATCCTCCTCGTCGCCTTCGGCTCGATCATCGCCGCCGGCCTGCCCATCGTCGTCGCCCTCTTCGGCGTCGGCGTGTCGCTGGCCGTGTCGCAGCTGCTGCTGCACCTGTTCATCATCCCGGAGTGGGCGGTGATGATCACCACGATGATCGGCATCGGCGTGGGCATCGACTACGCCCTGTTCATCGTGACCCGCTTCCGCTCGGCGCTGGCCGCGGGCAGCGAACCGGAAGCCGCGGTCGTGGAGGCCGTCGCCACCGCCGGCCGGGCCGTGCTCTTCGCCGGCGGCACCGTGGTCATCTCCCTGCTCGGGCTGTGCACCATGGGCCTGCGCTACCTCTACGGCACCGCGGCGGTCACCGTCACCTGCGTGCTGATCGTCCTGGTCGCGTCGATGACGCTGCTGCCCGCGATGCTCGGCTTCATCGGCACGAACATCGACCGCCTGCGCCTCCCGTTCGTGAAGGGCGACCGGGGCGAGCAGGGGCTGTGGACCCGCTGGAGCCACGTCGTGCAGCGCCGGCCGGCCGTCACCGGCCTCGTCGCCCTCGTGATCCTCCTGCTGCTCGCCGCGCCGTACACCAGCATGCGCTTCGGCTACCCCGACGCCGGTACGGGGCCGATCTCGGCCACCAGCCGGCGGGCCTACGACACCGTGGAGACCGCCTTCGGCTCCGGCGCCAACGGCCCGTTCGTGGTGGCGGTGGAGCTCGCGGGCGATCCCTCGGCGCTCGACCGGCTGACCACCACCTTGGCGGCGACCGACGGCGTGGCCGCGGTGCTGCCCCCGCAGGTCAACCCCGACGGCGACACCGCCGCGGTGCTCGTGGTCCCGACCACCGGGCCGCAGGACACGGACACCGTCGACGTGCTCCACCGACTGCGCGACGAGGCGGTCCCGGCCGCCGTCGACGGCAGCCCCGCCGTCGCCAAGGTCGGCGGCGCAGTAGCCGCCTTCGCTGACGAGGCCGAGTACATGCAGCCCCGCCTGCCCGTGTTCATCGGTGCGGTGATCGCCCTGTCGTTCCTGCTCCTGCTGATGGTGTTCCGCTCGCTGCTCGTCGCCCTCAAGGCGGCGGTGATGAACGTGCTCGCCATCGGCGCCGCCTACGGCGTCATGGCCCTTGCCCTCCAGGGCGGCTGGTTCGGCGAGCTGTTCGGCATCACCGAGCCGACCCCCATCCCGGCGTGGGCCCCGATGATGATGTTCGCCCTGCTGTTCGGCCTCTCGATGGACTACGAGGTGTTCCTGCTCTCCCGCATCCGGGAGGACCATCTCGCCACCGGCGACAACGCCGGCGCCGTCGCCCGGGGCATGGCCAGCACCGGCCGGGTGATCACCGCGGCGGCCGCCATCATGGTGACCGTCTTCGGGGCGTTCGTCCTCGGTGACCAGGTGCTCATCAAGGTCATCGGACTGGGCCTCGCCACCGCCGTGCTGGTGGACGCCACCATCATCCGGATGGTGCTCGTGCCCTCCACCATGGAGCTGCTCGGCGAGCGCAACTGGTGGATCCCCCGGTGGCTCGACCGGGTGCTCCCGCACCTCGACGTGGAGGGCCACGCGCCGGGTGCCTCCGGCCCGACCGAGATGGCCGAACCCGACGAGCCCACCGGAGCGGCGGCAGCGGAGACGGGGTCGGGCGACCGCTCCGAGAGGGAGCTCGCGGGATCGCGCTGAGCTCCACACCCGTTCCCGTGCCACGGTGCGCCGGGGCCTTCCCCGAGGAGGGTCCCGGCGCACTCGTGTCATGTCTCCGACACTCGGTCGACGACTCGAGAAACCCTGTCTTTTTCTGCGTTTTCCCCTTGGTGTCCGAACTGGTGTGCGGTACGCTCGGGCATGGCGATCGGCGGGACACCGGAGCAGCTCCAGGTGCTGCGAGAGGCCATCGAGGGTCTCGACCTGGTTGTCCTCGGCGACGCCATCGCCGAGGCCCGTGCGCTGCACGACCGCCTCGACGCCGCCATCTGCGCCGCCGAAGCCGCCTACACCGCGGCGGGCGCGGCGGAGGTGGAGGGCTTCGCCGACACCGCCGCGTTCCTCCGCCACCGCTGCCGGATGACCCTGCCCCGGTCGAGGCAGCTCGCCAGGCGAGCGGCGCGCATCGCCGCCTGGCCCGAGCTCGGCGACGCGTGGCGCGACGGGCGGGTCACCGGCGCCCAGGTCGACCTCGCCACCACGCTCGTCCCCGACCGCCACGTCGAACGATTCGCCGAGACGGTCGACGACACCATCGACATCCTCTCGCCCCTGACCGCCCGGCAGAGCGGCGTGGTGCTGCGCCACTGGGTCAGCACCGCCGACGACATGGCCGTTCGCGAAGCAGCAGAAGCCGGTGTCGAGCCGATCGAGACCGGACCCGAGCGGGAGCTGTCGGCGTCCCGGAGCCTCGATCATCGGCTCCTGGTCGACGGGTCATTCGACTGCGATTCGGCTGCCATCGTCGAGAAGGCGCTCGAGGCCGCCACCACCGACGACCTCCCGGGCGAGCGGCGCAGCCCGAAGGAGCGGCGCGCCGACGCGCTGGTCGCGATCTGCCAGAGCTACCTCGACTCGCTCGGCAACCCCGACGGCAACCGGCGCAGGGAGCGGCTCACCATCACCGCCAACGTGGTCACCCTCTACCGAGCGTGGCTCCGGGGCGCCGGGGTCGTCACCGCCGCCGACCTCGAGCGGTTCCTCGCCTCGCGGCCCGGGCTCGGCGAGGTCGACCGCGGCCTGTTCCTGTTCGCCTTCGACGGTGAGGGTGGCACCGCCACCACGCTCGACGGCCACCCCGTCACCGGCAGCCTCGTCTCCTCGGTGGCCGCCGGCGGGGCCTTGGAGCTGCTGCTCACCGTCGAAGGCCGGCTCCTCCACCTGGGCCGCACCACCCGCACCTTCACCGCCGCCCAGCGCCGGGCCGTGCTCGCCCGCGACAAGGGGTGCCGGGGTTGCGGGGCCGCCGCCTCCCGGTGCGACATCCACCACGTGGTGCCGTGGGACGAAGGCGGCTGCACCGACGTCGACAACGCGGTCGCCCTGTGCCGCCGCTGCCACCGCATGCTGCACCGCCGCCGTTGGCCGAACCGGATCCGCCCGGACGGCGCCTACGCCCTCGAGCTCGAGGACGGCACCGTCCGCACCACCCGACCGACCGAGCTCGACGGCCGACTCCCCCGGATCCCCGTCGCCACCACCTCCGAGCCGGCTCGCCCGGTCCGACCTGCCGACACTGCCGATGCTCCCGATGGACCCGGGCCGCCCCAGCGACCGACGACGATCGCCGGGTACTCGGTCGAGCGGCTACCCGCCCTGTGCACGAGTCGTCCCATTCGTCATCGACGGCGCGGTCACGGCTACGACATGCGGGTCAACGGCACCTGGTACGAGGTCAGGCGAGGCCCGTGACCGTCACCGGGCTGGCGGCCGCACACCCTTCCCGAAGGTTCCCGCGGTGCGTCGACGTCTCTGATCGGTGACGTCGACGTTCTGCGAGCGGCCTGCCGACGACTCAGGTCAGGAGCCGCTCCGTGGTGTCGTCGGCAGGGAAGAAGAGCTCGACGCAGAGCTCCTCGAGGGTGACGTCCTGGGGCGTGCCGAAGGTCGTCAGCGTGGTGAAGAACGACAGCACGCCGTCGGGGGTCGAGAGGCGGAACGGGACGAGCAGCGGGGGGTCGTCGTCCTGGTCGGTGGCGCCGACCGGGTCGAGCCCGGCGACGGTCGGATAGCCGAGCACCTCGGACTCCAGCTCCGCCAGCTCCTGGTCGCCGGTGAGCTCGACCGTGCGGCGGATCTGGCGCAGCAGGTAGGCCGCCCAGTCGTCGAGGTCGACCGTCGCCGGGGCCAACCCGTCGGGATGCAGGCACACCCGGAAGACGTTGAGCCGGGGACCGACCACGTGCTCGGGCAGCCCCTCGACCAGCCGGGTGGCCGCCGGGTTGGCCAGCACCACGTCCCACCGGCGGTCGATCACCACGCCCGGGTAGGGGTCGTGAGCCTCGAGCATCCGCCGGAGCGATCGCAGCGCCCGTTCGAGGGCGGGGTCGTCGAGCGGGCGTTCGCCGAACCGGGGTGCGTAGCCGGCGGCGAGGAGCATCCGGTTCCGCTCGCGCAGCGGGACGTCGAGGTGCTCGGCAACGGCCAGCACCAGCTCCGGGCTCGGTCGGGAGCGGCCCGTCTCCACGAAGCTGAGGTGCCGGGTCGACACCCCGACCTCGTGGGAGAGGTCCATCTGGCTGCGTCGTCTGCGGGTGCGCCAGTGCCGCATCAGCTCCCCGACCGTCGCCCGGGCCATGCTCAGACCTCGACGGGAGCGAGGTCGCCGAAGAAGCCCACCACCTGGCACAGGCGCCCCTCGGCGTCGAGGCGGACGACGTCGGTGCCGGTGAGCACGGCGGCACCGGCGGGGTCCCGCAGGGTCCAGCCGTAGCGGGCCCACCCGTGGTGCTCGTCGACGACGGTGGTGCGCTCGAACCGGTGGCCCGGGTAGTGCGCCAGCACGGCGTCGGTGAGCGCGGCGATCTCGTCGCGGCCCCGCCCCTCGAGGGGCGGATCGAGCAGCTCGCCACCGTCGGCCCACACCGACGCGATCCGCTCGGCCCGGCGGACCGGGTCGGGGTCGCAGTAGGCAGCGAGATGGGTGTCGACCACGTGGTCGAGCTCGACGGTGGAGGCGGCGGCGGTGTCGGCGGGTGCGGTCATGTGGTGTTCCCTCCTGGGTCCGGTGCGGCCGGTCGGCCACACCGTCGATCGTTGGGCCCCGCCGGCCCAGGATCGATGACCCGTGAGGTAAGGGCGAGCACGACCGCCGGTTCCCGGTTCCCGGTTCTCGGGAGGTGGGAGGGTCAGCTCGAGGTGACGCCGAGCTGGGTGGCGACCAGGTCCTCGACCTGGTTCTTCAGCACCTTGCCGGTGGCGTTGTAGGGCAGCTCGGGCTGGAAGAGCACGTGGGCGGGCACCTTGTAGCTGGCCAGCTCGGCGGCCACCCAGCCCCGGACCTCGTCGGCGTCGAGCTGCTCGCCGGGGTGGAGGACCACCACGGCGGCGACCTCCTGGCCCAGCTGGTGGTGGGCCACGCCGACGACGCTCGCCTGGGAGATGGCCGGGTGCTCCACCAGCCGGTTCTCGATCTCGATCGGGTAGATGTTCTCGCCGCCTCGGATGATGAGGTCGCGCATGCGGCTCTCGAGCTGGAGCACGCCGTCGTGGAAGCGGCCGAAGTCGCCGGTGCGGTACCAGCGGTCGTCGTCGAGGGCCTCCCCGGTGGCCTTGGGGTTGTCCCAGTAGCCGAGGAACACGCAGGCCCCCCGGATGCAGATCTCACCGACCTGGCCGTCGGGCAGGGGCTGGTCGTCGGCACTGCGGATCTGGATCTCGCAGAGCGGCTCGACGGTGCCCACCGACGCGGGGTGCGACTCCATGGTGACGCCGCCGAGGCGGGAGCCCGACCCCATGGTCTCGCTCATGCCGTAGCCGACGCCGAAGCGGGCCCACGGCATCTTCTTGTTGGCCAGGCGGATGAGCTCGGGCGGGAAGACCGCGCCGCCACCACCGATGGTCATGACCGAGGTGGTGTCGAACTCCTCGAAGCGCGGGTGCTCGAGCAAGCGCCACAGCTGGGTGGGCACCGCGCTCCAGGCGCCGACGTGGTGGTCCTGGGTGAGCTGGAGGTGGGTGAGCTCGTCCCACTTCCCCACCGGCGGGAACACCATCTTCTGGCCGGTGGCGGCCGAGACCGACAGCGGCAGGGCGCCCGAGACGTGGAACAGGGGCGACACGCACAGCGTCGACGGCTGGGGGCGTGCCGGCGCGTCGGCCGGCGGCGGCATGAAGAGCGCCGCCATGGCCCCCTGGAACGAGATCACCTGGGCGATGTGCACGAACTGGCGGTGCGAGATGGTGGCGCCCTTGGGGCGGCCCGTGGTGCCGCTGGTGAACAGGATGATGGCGGGGTCGTCCTCGTCGATCGCCACGTCCGGCAGCGCCGGATCGCCCTCCCGAGCGGGACCGAGCAGCGGCTCGAGCTCGGTGTCCTCGATCAGCACGAGGCCCTCGGGCACACCGACCTCGCGGATGCGCTCGAGGCGCCGGGCGTCGGCGATCAGCACCTTCGGGCCGGTGAGCTCGATGCCGTAGGCCAGCTCGCTCGGGGTCCACCAGCCGTTGAGGCTGGACACGACCGCGCCGCTGACGACGGTGGACCACCACGCCACCGTGTAGGCGGGCACGTTGGCGGCGGCGAAGGCCACGACGTCCCCCTTGCCGACGCCGTGACCGGCCAGCACCTCGGCGATGCGGGCCGCCGAGGCGGCCACGTCGGCGAAGCTCAGCTCGATCCCCCGGTCGGGGAACACCAGGTAGGGGGCGTCGGGGATGCGGTCGACCGCGCTCTGGAGCTGGGCCCGGAGGTTCGGGAACCGGTTCTTGAACACCCTGACGGTGGCGCCCAGCACCTCCTCCTCGGCCAGCTCGAACGGGCTCCCCTCGGCGATGAGGGGCTCCAGGCCGGCGAACGGCTCCCAGCGGTGCGTCTGGTCCTGCAACGGGCTCTCCCCTTGTGCGTGGCTCGGCTCCGAACCCTAGGTCGTCCGCGTGCCGGCCGACACGGCGAGGACCGGTGCGGCGGGAGGGGCGACCGAGTCGCCCGGCGCCGCTCAGCCCGCTGGATCGGCGGGTCCGGCCGGCTCCCCGGGTCCGAGAGGTCCGGCCGGCTCGGGCGCGTCGGCGGAGGCGGCGGCGTCGGCGGTCGGCGCTGCCGGGTCGACCGGGTCCGCCTCGAGGTGGAGGTCGAAGTAGCGGGCCACGCTCGGGAAGCGACGGGGGATGCGCTGGAGGACGGGGAGGGCGAACACGACGTTCGACACGCTGCCGACCCGCTCGTACACCACGGCGTCGAGGATCAGGCTGGAGGCCATGAGCCGTCCGATGATGAACATGTAGCCGAGGGCGGCCACCGACACGCCGAGGGTGCCGGCCAGCGCGGTGGAGTGCTCGAGCTTGCTCGGCAGGTAGTACTGCATGAACCACTGGAGGGCGGCGAGGGCCGCACCCACCACCATCGCCCCGGGCAGGAGGGCGCCCGGGTCGCTGGTGCGGCGGGGCAGGGCGGCGGTCACCAGGAACCACCCCACGCCGAAGATGATGGCGGCGACGAACCACGAGGTGGTGACCACGGCGAGGCCCATCTCCCGCTTGATGCGGTTGAGCACCCCGACGGCCACGAGGAACCCGAGGATCAAGGTGGTGACCGCGGCGGCCATCTTGATGGTGGCCTTGCCCTCCCGGCCGCTCATGCGCCAGGCTCCGGCGGAGCAGGCGGCCAGCACCTTGGTGAGCGAGCGCCCGGCCCAGATCATCAGCCAGAGCCCGCCGACGAGCAGGCCGACCGACGTCCGGCGCGCCGTGCGGGCCGCGTCGTCGACCTGGGCGGCGAGGCTGCCGGTGACGCCGGCGTTCTCGGTGATCGAGTGGATGGCGTCCTGCCCGGCGATGAGCAGGATGAGCGACACCACCACGACCACCACTGGCACGAAGAACAGGAAGAGGCGCAGGGCGATGGCGGCGCCGAGCACCGACGCGAAGGAGTCGCGGTCGCGCTCGTAGAACTGCACCGCCACGTCGATCGGGATCTGCTCGACCCGGCGGCGCTCGAGCCAGTCGGTCCACCGGCGGACCTGGGCGTCACCCCGGGCCCGGAGCCGCGCCACCACCCCGGTCTTCGGCTCGGGGGGAGGCGCGTCGGTCACCTCGACATCCTGCCCCGTCGCCCCGGGGGCGACGAGCGCGCCGCTCAGACCAGCTCGTAGTCGTCCGGGTTCACGGCCCGCGTCCACTCCCAGTACACCGGGATCGGCCACGGCGACAGGGTGAAGACCTTGCCCTCGGGGTTCTTGAAGTGGGAGTGCTGCACCGACGGGTGGGCCCAGACCATCTGCATGATCTCGCTCTGGTAGTGCTCGCTGTAGCGGTCGTGGACCTCGGGCTTGGGCTCGATCGCCCGGTGCCCGGTGGCCAGCACCTCGTGGATGGCGCTGAGGATGTAGTTGACCTGGCACTCGCTCTGGAAGATGAGGCTGGCGCCGTGCGCCAGGTTGGTGCCCGGGCCGTAGAGGCAGAACAGGTTCGGGAAGTTGGGCACGGTGATGCCCAGGTAGGCGGTGGGCTCGTCGCCCCACTGCTCGCGCAGGGTGATCCCGCCCTTGCCCTCGATGTGGAGCGGCCACAGGAAGTCGTTGTGGCGGAAGCCGGTGGCGTAGCAGATGACGTCGGCTTCGTGGAGCACCCCGTCCTCGGTGACGATGCCCTCAGGGACGACCTCGCGGATGCCGGTGCGGACGAGCTCCACGTTCGGCTTCTTGAGGCAGGCCAGCCACGACCCGTTGTCCTGGAGCATCCGCTTGGCGGACGGCGGGTAGTGCGGGATCGCCACCTCGAGCAGGTCGGGGCGGTCCTGGAGCTGGGAGGCGATCCAGCCGGCGAAGATCTCCCGGGTCTGGGCGTTGCCGGCGTTGATCGAGCGGCCGCCGTCGTCCCACTCCGGGTCGATGCGGTTGCGGTCCATGCTGAGCCCGGACGCCGGATAGAACGTGAGGAAGCGGAACCAGCGGCCGTAGAACGGCAGGTGCCGCATCGCCCACCGGTCGCCGTTCGGCACCGTGGCGTGGTAGCCGGGGTTCGGGAACATCCACTGCGCGGTGCGCTGGAAGATGGTGAGGCTCTCGACCTCGTCGGCGATGGTCGGGGCGATCTGGAAGCCGCTGGCGCCCGCGCCCACCAGGGCGAATCGGGTGCCCTTCCAGTCGACCTCCGGGTCCCACCGGGCGCTGTGGAACCAGGGCCCGGCGAAGGTGTCGAGGCCCGGGATGTCGGGCAGCTTGGGCTGGTTGAGGGCCCCCACCGCGCTGACCACGAACCGGGCGTCGAGCACCTCCTCGGTGCCGTCCTCGGCCCGGGTGCGCACCGACCAACGGCCGCTGCCCTCGTCGTAGGTGGCGCCGACGACCTCGGTCTCGAAGCGGCAGTGGGGCCGGATGTCGTAGTCGTCGAGCACCCGCTGGAAGTACTGCTTCAGCTCGGGCTGCTGGGCGAAGTACTCCGTCCAGTGGTCGGAGGGCTCGAACGAGTAGCAGTAGAAGTGGCTGCCGATGTCGACGCGGGCGCCCGGGTAGCGGTTGTCCCACCAGGTGCCGCCGGGCCCGGCGTTCTTCTCGACGATGGTGAAGGGCACCCCGGCCTGGGCCAGGCGGATGCCGGTGAGCAGGCCGGCCTCGCCGCAGCCGATCACCACGGTGAAGGCGTCGGCCTTGGCCTCCTCGGGCACCTCGTCACCCCAGCGGATGGCTCCGCTGTCGGCGCCGTCGAGGTGGAGGTCCTCGAGGAACATCGGCACGACCCGCGTGTCGACCGGGGCGCAGGCGAGGAACGACATCATCTCCTCGGCCAGCTCCGGGGACGGCGGCGGCGGCAGCTGGCAGCCGTTGTCGCGGTAGGCGGCGATCACGGGCAGGGCCAGGCGCCGGGCCTCGGCCATCTGCTCGGGTGTCATGCCGCCCTGGTAGTCGTTGAGCACGGCGTGGGCGGGCCGCAGGTCGCCCCGGATCCACGACGGGTCGCCGGTGATGTGGACGAGCGAGCAGAGCAGCGCGGGGACGCAGACGTCCTCGAGTGCGGCGGCGATGGTGGCGTCGTCGTCGGTGAACGGCACGCCGCCGTGCGGGTTGCGGTCCTGGCTCACGTGTTCCCCCCGGATGTCCCCTGGCTGAGCGTCAGCCTCGTCACTTCCTATCAGGAAGTGAACCCGTTCGCGCCCCGGTCTCCCAGAGGTCGAGGAACCGCTGGAGGGAACGGGTGGGGCCCTGCACGTCACCCGAGGCCAGGACCTCGATCAGCAGCCCCCGGCTCACCGCCACGCCCAGGCGGAGCTCGTCGCGGTCGACCTCCAGCCCGAGCTGCGCGGCGGCGTCGGTGGCCTGGTCGAGCCAGGGGTCGGTGATCCCCTCGAGGAACCCCTCGGTGCCCGGACGACGGTGGACGGCGAGGGCCAGCACCTCGAAGAACAGGGCGACGAACGGGAGCACCGTGGGGTCGGTGAGCTGGGCCCACTGGCGCTCGATCACCTCGCGGGGCGAGCTGGCGTCCTCGGTGAGGGAGAGCAGCTCGTCGCGCTGGGTCTGCTCCATGCTCGCCACGATGGCGGCCACCAGGCCCTCGCGGCTGCCGAAGTGGTACAGGAGCATGCGGTGGCTGGTGCCGATCGCGGCGGCGAGCTCGCGCAGGCTCAGGTCGCTCATGCCGTGGGCGGCCACGTGGGCCATGGCCTTCTCCAGCAGGGCGTCGCGGGCGGTGGACACGGCAGCTCCGGAGGTTCGAGACGGGGGCGGGACCGAGTGAGCCCGTGGAGGACACGGGTGGCGGAAGGAATCGCTTGACGGAATGTACCACTTGGTACATCGTCGAGGCATGAGCACGTTCACCGTCACCAACGAGCTGTTGATCGACGCCGACGTCGAGAAGGTCTGGGACCTCACGATCGACGTCGAGCGTTGGCCCGACACCACCCCCACCATCACCGAGGTGACGCTCCTCGACCCGGGCCCCGTCGCGGTCGGCACCCGGGCCCGGATCGTCCAGCCCCGCCAGCGCCCCCGGGTGTGGACCGTGGGACGCCTGGAGCCGAACGCCGCCTTCGAGTGGTCCACCGAGGTGGGCCCGCTCACCATGACCGGGGGCCACCGGCTGACCCCGACCGAGCACGGCACGGTCAACCTCCTCACCGTCGAGCTGACCGGGCGGGGCGCCACGCTCGCCGGCCGGCTCCTCGGCCGCCAGCTGGCCAAGGCCATCGCCACCGAGAACCAGGGCTTCAAGACCGCCGCCGAGTCCACCCTCACCCCCTGACGGTCCCCGCCGGAACGGGGCGGGTGGGCACCGGTATGCTCCCGGCGCCCGCCACCCCACCCCGTCGGGAGCCCACCAGACGATGTCGGACGAGCCGAGAAGGCCCTCGTGGACGTTCCTCACGAACCATGCCCACGTGCTGATCTGCATCTCCGAGGAGCACGACATCCGGGCCCGTGACATCGCCGCCAAGGTGGGCATCACCGAGCGGGCGACCCAGAGCATCATCGCCGACCTGGTGGCCGAGGGGTACGTGACCCGCACCCGGGTGGGGCGGCGCAACCGCTACGAGGTGCACTCCGACGCACCGCTGCGCCACCCCATCGACCGGGGCCGGACGGTGGGCGACCTGCTCGTCACGCTCGGCTCGCTGCGACCGCTGCCGGGCTGAGGTCGCCGGCCGAGGGCGGACGACCGGCGGCCGATCACTCCCCAATTCCTTGCGGTACGCCCGCAGGGAGAAGGCGAGTCCGAGCACTCCGATCACCACGCACCACACCAGCGAGCCGACGGCGTAGAAGCCGACGCCGTGGGCGTAGCCGGCGAGCGCCTCCTCGCCCACCAGCAGGCCCCGCCAGGCGTTCACCATGAAGGTGAGCGGCTGCCAGTCGGCGAACCACTGGAGCCAGCCCGGCATGGTCGACACCGGCACGAAGGCGCTGGAGATGAACGAGAAGGGCACGGCCAGGATGCTCAGCCCCTGCGCGGCCTGGGCGCTGCCTGACACCAGCCCGAGCACCAGGAACACCGCGGCGATGGCCAGGGCGTAGACCACCAGGAGCCCGACCGCTGCCGCCAGACCGGCGAGCGACCCGCCGAGCCGGAAGCCGACGAGGAAGCCCACGGCCAGGGTGATCAGGGCGACCACGACCGACAGGGCGGCCTCGGCCACCGTACGGCCCGCCAGGGTGGCGGTGTCGTGGATGGGCAGGGAGCGGAGGCGGTCGAAGAGGCCCGACTCGGCGTCCTCGGCGGTGCCCACCGCCCCGCTGCCGGCGGTGAAGAGCATCCCGGCCACCACGAAGCCCGGCACCAGGAAGTCGACGTACGAGACGCCGGGGACCCCGATGGCGCCGCCGATGACGAGGCGGAACATGAAGAGGAACACCAGGCTCTGCACCACGGCGATCCCGGCGACCTGCGGGGTGCGCAGCAGCTTGAACCCGCTGCGGACGGCGACGGTGCTGATGGTGGTGCCCCAGGTCGGCGGGCCCGCCGGGGCGGGGACGAGCGACGAGGGTGTGGTCGTGGGCGTGGATGCGGGCGGGTGCGTGGCGGTCACGAGGCCACCTCCTCGGGCTGGTGGTCGGACTGGTCCGCGGTGCCGGTCGTGTGGCCGGTGAGGGTGAGGAAGACGTCGTCGAGGGTGGGTCGCCGCAGGGCGATGTCCTCGATGCCCACCCCGGCGGCCCGGAGGGCCTGCACGGCGGTGACGAGGTCGTCGGCACCGGTCACCACCGGGACGGCCACCCGTCCGGCGACGGCGTCGATGCTCGCCTCCTCGCCGAGGGCGGCCGCCGCTCGGGGCAGGTCGGTGGGGTCGCCGACCTTCACGTCGATGACGTCGGCCCCGACGCGGGTCTTGAGCTCGTCGGGCGTGCCGACCGCGACGCGACGACCGTGGTCGATGATGGCGATCACGTCGGCGAGCTGGTCGGCCTCCTCCAGGTACTGGGTGGTGAGCAGCACGTCGGTGCCCGCCTCGACCAGGCGCTCGATGGCCTGCCACAGCTCGTTGCGGCTGCGGGGGTCGAGCCCGGTGGTGGGCTCGTCGAGGAGCAGCAGCTGCGGGGCGCCGACGAGGCTGGCCCCCAGGTCGAGGCGCCGGCGCATGCCGCCCGAGTAGGTGCGCACCAGGCGGTCGCCGGCATCGGTGAGGCTGAGCTGCTCGAGCACCGTGTCGGCGGCCTCCCGCGCCACCTTGCGGCCGTGGCCGAAGAGTCGGGCGACCATCACCAGGTTCTCCCGACCGCTCATGGCCGGCTCGACCGCGGCGTACTGGCCGGCCAGGCCGATCAGACGGCGGACCTCCGCGGGGTGCTCCATCACGTCGATGCCGGCCACCCGGAGGGACCCGGAGGTGGGACGGACGAGCGTGGCAACCGAGCGGATGAAGGTGGTCTTGCCCGCCCCGTTGGGGCCGAGGACGGCGAGCACCTTCCCCCGCTCGGCGACGAGGTCGAGCCCGTCGAGGGCGGCGACGTCGCCGAAGTGCTTGGTGAGGCCCTCGGCCTCGACGATCGGTTCCATGACCGGCAACTCTCCACTCACCGACTGAGTCTGTCAACCGATTAGTTGACTGGTTCACCCGCAGAGTTGGTAGGGTCACGGACCATGAGCGCCCGACGCGCCCCCGAGCCCGAGGTCAGGGTCCGCGACGCCGAGCGGAGCCGCCGAGCGTTGCTCGACGCCGCCCGCCACGAGTTCGCCGCCAAGGGCTTCGCCGGCGCCCGCATCGGCGCCATCGCTGAGCGCGCCGGGGTCAACAAGCAGCTGATCTCCTACTACTTCGGCGGCAAGCAGGGCCTCTACGACGCCCTCGTCGAGGAGTGGCTGTCCCAGGAGCGGGAGATGGCCGATCCCGCCATCTCGCTCGACGAGCTCGTCGCTCGCTACCTCGACGTGGCCCACCGCCAGCCCGAGCTCCAGCGGCTGTTCGTCCGGGAGAACCTCGAGGCCGACCACACCCAGGTCGTGCCCGACGTCGACGCCGACGACGTCCGCGAGCTGCGGCGGCGCCAGGGCGACGGCGAGATCGATCCCGAGATCGATCCCGCCTTCCTGCTCCTGGTGCTCCAGGCGGCGGTGAGCGTGGGGGTGCTGTTCCCCCGCGACGTGCGCCGCTACCTCGACATGGACCCGTCGTCCGACGAGTTCTTCGCCCTGGCCGACGAGCAGCTGCGGGTGATCGTCCGCAAGCTGGCGGCCGCCCCGGATGCCGGTCGACCGTCCCGGCCGAAGGGGTCCCGGCGCCCGCCCCGTTCGACCTGAGCGGTCCCCGGGGTCGAGCTCGGGAGCCGGCTCAGCTGCCCAGGATCTTGGCCTTCATCGCCTGGAACTCGGCCTCGTCGAGGAGGCCCTTCTCCTTCAGCTCGGCGGCCTTGGCCAGCTCCTCCGCCGGGCTGCCGCTGGAGGCCACCACCTGCTGGATGTAGGCCGCCTGGGCCTCCTGGGCCACCTTGACGTCGGCCGCCGCGTGCTCGCCCATCTTGTGGCCCCTGGCGATCAGGTAGACGAACACGCCGAGGTAGGGCAGGACGATCACGAAGATGGTCCAGATGGCCTTGGCCCAGCCGCTCAGGTCGGGGCTGCGGAAGATGTCGGAGAACACCAGGATCAGCAGCCAGATCCAGATGAAGAACAGGGCGAACCAGATGATCGACCAGACGACCTGGCCGGTGCCGAACTCGGCGAGGACCATCGCACACCTCCCATGAGGCCGGCGCGCCAGCACCGACCGGACCACACCGGACGGGTGACCGGCACGGGCGCATGTTGTCACCTGCACGTCGGGCGCGCACCACCCGTCGACCCCCCGTTCTGGCATGCGTTGCGCACCCGTAGGGGTGCACAACGCATGCCAGAACGCCAGAAGGGAGGGGGCGGCCGAGCGGGTCGGCGAACGGGTCGGCGCGGGCGGGTCGGCGCGGGCGGGTCAGAGCGACCGGGCCAGGGCCTCGACCTGGGCGAGCACGCCGGGCCGGGCGGCGAGGGCGGTGCGGGTGGCACCGCTCAACAGCGCCGGCCGCAGCCGCTCGACCGCCGGGCGCACCGCCTCGGGCCCGAGGACGGCCACCGCGGTGGCGACGGCGCGGTCCGCCCCCATGACGGTGGCGGTGGACGCCATCAGCTCGGCCACGTCGCCGGCCAGGAGCACGTCGTCGGCGGCGAGCTCGCTGAAGCCGAAGTCGATGAGCCACACCACCCGGTCCTCGCCCACGAACACGTTGGCGAGGCGAAGGTCGCGGTGGGCGATGCGGTGGGCGCGCAGCACGGCCACCTGCGCCCACACCGCGGCGACCAGGTCGTCGTAGCCGGGCCCGTCGTCCTCCCGGTCGAGCGAGTGCCCGGCGATGGTCTCGTAGGCGAGCGTGAACCCGTTCGGCTCGGCCGGGGCGAACCCCACCAGCCGAGGGGTGCGCACCCCCAGCTGCCGGGCCATCAGCGCCACCAGCGCCTCGTGCTCGACCGTGCGCCGCAGCGACGAGAACGGCCGCTCGTCGTGGAGGTCGCGGGGCTGGATGCTCCGGAACAGCCGGAAGAGCAGGTCGGCGCTGCGCTCGTCGGCCCCCAGCGTCTTCACGAACACCGAGGTGCCGTCGGCCAGCTCCCCGAAGTAGGGCGTGGAGCCGCGGGCGTCGACCGAGGCCGGCTCCAGCCGGGCCAGCTCGACGCCCACCGACGCCAGCCCGTCGACCACCGCGTCGCGCGTCGGACGGCGGGTGGGCGCGCCGAGCAGCACCACCGCCGCCGAGCCGGCGACCCACCCGGACAGCACCGCGAGCGGGGACTCGAGCGAGACCGGCGTGCCCACCAGGTGGGCGACGGCCACGACCATGACCACCGCCCACCAGGCCCGCCGCCACCGGCGGGAGATCCACGGGGTGAGCGAAGCGGTGATGGCCACCACCCCGGCGAGCACGTAGGAGGACGGGCCCTCGAAGTCGATGTCGCCGAGCCAGTCCTGGAGCCTGGTGGCCGATCCGGCGGTGTCCTCCGGGCGAGGGTCGACCAGCCAGAAGAGCGGCACCGAGAGGGCGATGCCCACGACCACGCCCACCAGCTCCCGCCACCGGCGCTGCACGACCACCAGCACGCCGCCGACGACCACCAGGGCGAGGCCCAGCAGCTCCCCGACCGCCACCACGACGGTGACCAGCGCGGCAGGGAGGCGCTCGAGGCCGTCGAGCACGTCGGCGAGGAACTCCGACGACGTCCGGCCGAAGAAGCGGGAGAACAGGGCGGTGAGGACCAGGACGACGGCCGCCACGACGAGGCGGAGCACGTCGGCCGGCGACCGCTCGACCTCCACCGAGGCGGCGCGCCGCCCGCCGCTCGGCGGGTGCGGGGCGTCGATTGCCGGCGCGCTCATCCGAGGAGCACCGCCAGCAGGCCGCCCACGACGAGGCCCGCCCCGAGACCGGCGGTGACGTCGAGGGGGTTGTGCGCACCCACGTAGACGCGACCGACCATGACACACAGTGGCACGGCAAAGCATCCGACGAGCCACCATCCGGACAGCACGTCGCCGACCACGCACGCCACCGAGGCCACGAGGATCACGTGGCCGGAGGGGAAGCTCGGCCCGACGGCCGGCACGTCGCGGCCCCGGAGGTGGGCGCCGGGCTGGCTGGTGCCGGGCCGCTGGCGCACCGTCAGGTGGGGCTCCATCCGGTGGCGGAGCAGCCGCTCGACGCCCAGCTTCAGCACGACCGCGGCGACCACGGCCACCGCGACCCGGAGGTCACCCAGGGCGAGGGCGGCGAGCAGGCCCGCCGCCGCGCCGACCACGAGGTTGCCGAGCTGCATCGGCACCCAGAGCGGCCAGAAGAGGCCGTCGGGCAAGCCGTTCACGGCCCGGAAGGCACGGGCCTCCGCCGCGGGGATGGTCGGCCCCACCGCGCCCACCACCGAGAGGGTGAGCACAGCCAGACCGATGCCGATCGATGCCCACCCGACGATGCTCACCACGCCCTCGCTCCGTCCGTGGCGCCAGGCCACGCTCCCAGCTGCCGTTCCATCCTGGCACCCGCGCCCGGGGCCCATCCGTCCGCCGAGCCGAGCGGGCACCAGGGTCGCCTCACCACCCTGCGTGGTACCGCCGACCTGCAGCGACACGCATCGGTAGTGTGCGGACGATGACGACCCCGGAGCGGCGAGTGGCGGCCGACCGATCCGACGGAGCTCCGCACCTGGTCGAGCCGTGGGCCGGGCACCTCCTCGGCGTCCTCATCCCGGCCGTCATCACCGCGTTCATCGTCGTCGTCGACGACCCGGGCTACCGCCTCGGACCGGTGTTCATCGCCGCCGTGGCCGTGGTCGCCGCGGTGGCCGGGGCGCGTCCGGCCGTCACCGCCACCGTGGTCGGGTTCTTCGGGTTCTGGTACGCGGTGGCGCCGACGGCCAACTCCTTCGCCTTCGAGTGGCCCGAAGGCCCGCTCTCCCTGCTCACCTACGTGTTCTGCTGCGCGCTCGTGGTCTTCGTGGGCCACCAGCGCGACGAGCAGGCCCGCCGGCGCCTGGCCTCCCAGCGCCGCTACCAACGGCTGTCCGACATCGGGTTGCTCGGGGTGCTGTTCTGGCGGACCGACGGGCGTGTCACCGAGGCCAACGACGCGTTCCTCGCCATGATCGGATGGTCCCGCGACGACCTCGAGGCGGGCCGCATCGACTGGAGGGCCCTCACCCCCGAGGAGTACCACGGCCTCGACGCCGCCAAGCTGGCCGAGCTGGAGATCGAGGGCTTCCACGAGCCCTACGAGAAGGAGTACGTCCGCAAGGACGGCACCCGCATGGCCGTGCTCGTCGGCACCGCCCTGCTCGAGGGTGAGGAGGCCGAGGGCATCACCTTCGCGGTCGACGTCACCCAGCGCTGGCGCCTCGAGGAGGAGCGCGAGGCCCTCCGCAGCTCCGAGCAGCGGGCCCTGGCCGAGGCCGAGAGCGCCCGCCACACGCTCCAGGTCGTGCTGGCCGCCTCCTCCCGCCTGATGCGCCACGACGACCCCGAAGCGGTCGTGGACGAGCTGGTCGACGTGCTGGCGCCGGAGCTCGCCGACGTGGTCGCCGTGTTCGTGCCCGAGGGCGACCTGCTGCGGCGGGCCCGGGTCGTCGACAGCCGCCATCCCGAGCTCGGCCAGGTGCTCAGCAGCCGGTTCCCGGTCATCGTGGGGTCCGAGTCCCCGATCGCCGAGGCGTTCCGCACCGGTCGCACCGTCGAGGTCGACCCGGAGGCGAGCGCCCGCCGCATCCCGACCGACCAGGGCCCGGAGTACGAGGCGATCGTCGCGGGCATGGCCATCACGGGCAGCGTGATCATCCCCCTGCGGGTGGGCAACGCCGTGCTCGGCGTGATGAGCCTGTCGGGCACCGAGGAGCGGGGGCCGCTCGCGCCGGAGTCGGTCGTGGCGGCCCACGGCATCGCCGACCGGGCCGCCGTCGCCCTGCAGAAGGCCCAGAACTTCGCCGAGGAACGGCGGATCGCCACCCTGATGCAGCAGGCGCTGCTCCCCGACAGCCGCCGCACGATCGCCGGCCACGAGGTCGGCACCTGCTACGTGCCCGCCGCCGTCGGCCGTGCCGTCGGCGGGGACTGGTGGGACGTGCTCGGGCTTCCCGCCGGACGGGTCGGGATCGTCGTCGGCGACGTGAGCGGCCACGGGGTGCACGTCGCGCCGAGCATGGCGAAGCTGCGCCACTCCATCGACGGCGTGCTGATGCACGGGGCCACGCCGGCGGAGGCCGTCCGGGCGGCCAGCCACCTGCTCGAGGTCAACCGGCCCGGCTCCTACGCCACCGCCTTCGTCTCCGTCTACGACCCCCACACCCGCGAGCTCGTCTACTCCCGGGCCGGGCACCCGCCGCCGGTGCTGCTGCTCGACGACGAGGTGGTCCACCTCGACCACCCCGGCGGCACCCTGCTCGGCCTCAACACCGCCGACCGCGACCAGACCACCGTGGTGCTGCCGTCCCGGTTCGAGCTCGTGGCCTTCACCGACGGGCTCGTCGAGGAGCCGGGCCTGGACTACGACGTCGGCGTCGACCGCCTCATCGACGCCGTGCGGGCGCTGCCGCCGACCCTGTCGGGCCAGCAGCGCGCCGAGCGGCTCGTGGCCGACGTGGTCGGCACCAGCGGCCGCGACGACGTGTGCGTGGTGATGATGCGGCCCTGCCCCACCGACGAGCCCCCGGTCGGCGCACGGCCGTAGGGTTTGGGCCATGGGGGACGCACCGGGCGACGACGAGCTGAGCGGATGGCAGGAGGCCTGCGAGCGGCTCGCGGCCGCCGGGCGCCGGCTGGGTGACGACGACTTCCCGGCCGCCGAGGCCGACCGCGCCGACGGCGTGGCCCACCTCGTCGAGCAGGCCCTGTGCTGGATGGGCTGGTCGGTGTTCCACGCCGATCCCCGTCGGCCCCGCTTCCAGCGCCAGAACGACCTCATCACCCAGTGGGGCGGTCCCAACGCCGACAACGTGTACCGCCACGCCCGGGTCGAGCCCGGCCGGCGCTACCGCATCCGGGGCCACATGCATTCGTGCGAGGAGTTCATCCTCGCCGTGCGGGCCGGCTTCATGCACCTGCCCACCTGGGGCACCCTCTTCGAGATCACCGCCACCGAGCTGGGCATCGCCGAGGGCCAGGAGTTCGACTTCCTCGTCGGTGACGGCACCCAGGTGCCGCTGCCGCCGGGTGCGCTCAGCGTGTCGATCCGGGAGTACTACTTCGACTGGGTCGAGGACGAGCCCGCCACCTTCACCATCGAGTGCCACGACGACGACGCCCGCGAGCCGGCTCCGCGCCGCGACGGCGCGTCGACCGCCGCCCAGCTGCGCGAGGGCGTCGACGGGGTGGTCCACTCGCTGGAGTACTGGAACACCTACATGCGGGAGGAGGCGGCCAAGGGCACGGCCAACGCCTTCCAACCGGTGTTCGCCCTCGACAAGGGCCTCGACGCGGCCCGCTACTCGTTCTGCTTCTGGGACCTGGGGCCCGACGACGCCCTGGTGGCCGAGATCGACGTGCCGCCGGCGCGCTACTGGAGCCTCCAGCTCTACGAGATCCCGTGGTTCGAGCTGGTCGACGTCACCGAGCACGTGGTGTCGCTCAACCACACCCAGCTGCGCGTCGACGACGACGGCGTGGCCCGGGTGGTGGTCAGCCACCGCGACCCGGGCACCCCGAACTGGCTCGACGCGGCCGGGCGCCGCGCTGGGCTGTTCACGTTCCGGGCGTTCTGGACCACCGGCGAGGTGGCCACGCCCCGCACCCGGCTGGTGCCGGTCGACGAGGCCGCCGGCGCCCTGCCGCCGGGCACGCCGGCGGTGACGCCCGACAGCCGGGCCGCCACCATGGCCGCCCGCCGCCGCCACCTGGCGTGGCGCTTTCGCACCTGACCACCAGCGCCGTCCGGCCACCGCGACCCGACGGGACCGGTGGCCGGAACGGGCTCGCGACCGGAGGGGGACCATGACGGGACGGCTGGAGGGGAAGGTGGCGCTGGTCAGCGCCGCGGCCAACGGGATCGGCCGGGCCGTCGCCCGGCGCTTCGCCGCCGAGGGCGCCCGGCTGGCGCTGCTCGACATCGACGCCGAGCGGCTCGAGACGGTGGCCGTCGAGCTGCGCGGGCTCGGGGCACCGGTGACGGTCGTGGCGGGCGACGCCTCGGACCCCGCCGTCGTCGACCGCTGGGTGGCCGACGCCGTCGACGAGCACGGCCGGGTCGACGTGCTGTCGAACAACGTCGGCGTGTCCCGCTCGGGCATGGTCGCCGACATCACCGACGACGACTGGCGCTTCCAGCAGCGCCTCACCCTCGACACCGTCTTCTACGCCACGAGAGCCGTCCTCCCCCACATGGTCGAGGCGGGCCGGGGGTCGATCGTGAGCATGTCGTCGGGCGCCGGCATAGGAGGCAACCACGGGCTCGGCGCCTACGCCGCCGCCAAGGCCGGCGTGATCAACCTGATGGAGACGGTCGCCCTCGAGTACGGCCCCCAGGGGGTGCGGGCCAACGCCGTCACGCCCGGCCCCACCGAGACCGCACCCCTCCTGGCGTGGCTGGAGCAGCAGCCGGGCGGGCTGGCCGCCCACGTCCGCGACCTCGACCTCCAGCGCCTCAGCCAGCCCGAGGAGGTGGCCTCCACCGTGCTGTGGCTGGCCTCCGACGAGTCGTCGAACGTCACGGGGATATGCGTGCGCTCCAACATCCGCTCGGCCAGCGCCCGCCCCCTCTGATCCGACGCCTCGGCCCACCTCACCTCCGCCCCTGGCTCACGTCGTCAGGCATCACCTGACCAGGTGAGCCAGGGGGAGGGGACGAGGATGCAGGGTCCGCGGTGCATGACGGGCCCCGTCACCTCAGCTCGGCGGTCACGCCCAGCCCGCCGATGACGGCGTGCGCGGCCGACGCCTCGGAGGCGTCCACCAGCGCGGACAGGGGGACGGCGGTGTCGGGGTCGGCGATGACCGCGGTGCCTTCTGCGAGCGGGGTGGCGTCGGCCGCCACGATCGTGAGGTGGAGGGGCTGGCCGACGCAGTCGGGCGGGTAGCCGGAGACGGTGACCTGGTCGAACGGGTCGCCGATCGCGGTGACGTCGATCGCGTCGGTGCACCGGGCCAGGGGGAGCTCGGCGGCGTACAGCTGGCTGACGCGGAGCCCTCCGAGGTGGGCGGCGGACGCCGAGCCCAGATGGGCCTGACCTGCGGCCGCGACCGCGACCGCCACGGCGGCGGCCACGAGGGCGGCGCGAGGGTTGGGCACCGCCCTCACCGGGACTCCGCCGTGCCGACTCGGACGGAGGCCGGTTCGGCGGCCTCCTCCGGGGGCTCCGCCTCGTCGCCGCGGGTCGACACCCACACCACGACGCCGACGACGATCGCCACGAACAGCCCCCAGGTGACCGGCCAGGTGGCGACCCGGGCGCCCTGGCGGAGGAGGCGGGCGCCGCCGGGGATGCGGAGGACCTCGCTGCCGTCGATCTGGGCGGCGGTCGGGGTCCACTGGTCGTCGCCGGTGCGGTTGTCGCCGCGGAGCTCGTACCCACCGGCGTCCCCGCCGACGATGCGGTGGACGATCCGTTGGCCGGTGCCTGGTCCCTCCGGGATCCGGAACACGACGATGTCACCGACGGCGTACGAGTCGTGGCGCCGGATGACGAGCAGGTCGTCGTGCTCGAGGGTGGGGAGCATGGAGTCGCCGACGACGCCGGTGAGGCTGGTGGATCCCCCGAGGGAGGCCGGCCAGAGCCGCCAGGTGGCGACGAGCAGCGCGACGACGAGGGCCCACTGGGCCCACTGGGCCCCCTTCAGCACCGTCGTGCCGGCATCCCGTGCGGGATGCGGTGAGCTCGTCGCCATGGTCCTGGTCAGGTGGTGCGGTGGACACCGGGACCGGGTCCCGGTGCCCACCGTCGAGGTGGAGGCGCGCG
>Ga0164243_10000833_pt1 | contig 53963 bp, 39 predicted proteins | sample OricompcompostOP_FD_108781 | JGI IMG/M metagenome (GOLD analysis project Ga0164243, IMG submission 108781) | Organic Plus compost microbial communities from Emeryville, California, USA - Original compost - Organic plus compost (OP) | ecosystem: Engineered > Solid waste > Mixed feedstock >... | reverse complement strand
CGATCGGCGGTGACGGTGGGGACGTGCACGACGCAAGCGCCGTGCTACTCGATCGGCGGTGACGGTGGGGACGTGCACGACGCAAGCGCCGTGCTACTCGATCAGCGGTGACGGTGGGGTGGTGTTGGCCGCGAACTCCCGACGTGGTTGGATCGACCAATGGACACCGGTGGCCACGAGCAGGATCGTGTGCGGACCGGGCCGAGCCGCACCGCGATCGTCCTGCCGTTGCTGGGTGCGCTGCTGCTGGTGGTGCTGATCGGGCTGACGGCCCAGACCGGTGGCGAGATGCCGATCAGCGGCGGGCCGAACCTCGAGCACACCGCATCGCCCCCCGACCAGCCACCGATGTCCATGCCGAGCGGGCCTCCGCAAGGGCTACCGAGCGGCTTGCCCGACGGTGAGCAGAATCCGATCATCAAGATGATCGCCGAGGTGATGGTGGCGATCCTCGTCATCGGCGGCATCGCACTGGTCGTGGCGATCATTGCGTTGATCGTGCGCGCCCTCGCCGGTCGAAAGCCGCCGGAGGGGATCGACGACGCAGAGAGCGACGTCGTGGTGAACATGGTCGCCGTGCAGGAGCATCTGGAGCGCAGCACCGCAGAGCTCGACGTCGAGGGCGAGGTCAACCAGGCGATCGTGCGCTGCTGGCAGGGCCTCGAGGAGTTCGCCGCCGCCGGCGGGACCGAACGTGGCGCAGCCCAGACCGCCCGGGAGTACACCCTCAGCGTGCTCCAGGAGGCAGCACTGCCCGCCGCGCCACTGGAACGGCTGGCGAACCTGTACGAGGCCGCGCTGTTCTCGGGTGACCAGCTTCCCGAGAGCGCCCGCGCGGAGGCCATCGCCTGTCTGACCGAGTTGCGCCGCACCACCGAGGAGGTGGCGCACCCATGACAATGTCCACAGCACCGTCCGGTGGCAGGCAGACGGGTACCAGCCTGCCGTGGCGACGGTTGTTGTTGGCCGTCGGGCTCGCCCTGGTGATCACCGTGGTGGTGTGCCTGCTGCTGACGCTGATCCGTCTTGAGATCAACATTCCGTTCTTCGCGATCCTGGCCATGGTGGTCACCGCGGCGATCTGGCTCGGGAGCAAGGTGCTGCACCCTGCCGCCGAGGTCATCGATCCCGACCCCGTCCTCGACGTGGTCCACCTCCACAGCCGTAACGCCGACCAGCGCGTGCGCAAGCTGGAGGAGTTCCTGTACGGGAGCCAGCCGCGCTACAACCTGGCGAGCAATGAGCTGCGCCTGGTGTTGTCCGCCCTGGTGCACGAGCGCATCGCTGCCGGTGCCGATCCCAGCCAGGTCTCGCCGCAACTCCGGGAATACCTGACCGAGCCGAAGGCACCACCACTGACCCGACGTGCCATGCACCAGTTGATCAAGGAGATCGCCGCGCTATGACTGCTGCCACGACCGACACCAACCACCCGGGCGGCCCGTCGAACCGGACCGCATCCGCCAGCGACGTGGGTGCCGCCGCCGAGGCATGTGCTCGCGTCCTCGACCAGGTCGAACGCGCTGTCGTCGGCAAGCGTGACGCCCTGGAACTGGTTCTCACCGGGATCGTGGCCGGCGGTCACGTCCTGCTCGAGGACTTCCCGGGGCTCGGGAAGACCTTGGCAGCAAGGAGTTTCGCGCAGGCACTCGGTCTGGAGTTCCGCCGCGCCCAGTTCACCCCGGACCTGTTGCCGGCCGACCTGACGGGCAGCTATGTCTTCGACCAGAAGCGGACCGAGTTCGACTTCCGCCCCGGTCCGTTGTTCACCGGCCTGCTGCTGGCCGACGAGATCAACCGCACGCCACCGAAGACGCAGGCCGCCCTCCTGGAAGCGATGCAGGAGAAGCAGGTGACGGTCGAAGGCACCACCCACCGCCTCCCGGTCCCGTTCCACGTCCTCGCCACGGCGAACCCGGTCGAGACCGAAGGCACCTACCCGCTGCCGGAGGCACAGCTGGACCGTTTCCTGATGCGGTTGCAGTTCGGCTATCCGACGGCGGAGGAGGAGTGGGACGTGTTGTCGCGCCGGATCAGCCGGCGGCAGGAGGACCAGCAGGTCGATGCGGTGCTCGACGCCGACGGCCTGCTCGCCATCCAGAGCGCGGCCGAGGACATCTTCTTCCACCCCGAGGTCGGCCGCTACGCGATCGCGATCGTCGCCGAGACGCGACGCGAGAACCAGCTCCTGGTCGGCGCCTCGCCGCGTGGATCCCTGGCCCTGTTGACCTGTGCGCGGGCGTACGCGTTGATCAAGGGCCGCACCTTCGTGACGCCGGAGGACATCAAGGCCCTCGCCGTCGGAACGCTGGCGCACCGTGTCACCGTACGACCGGAGCTGTGGATGAGCCAGGTGACGGGCGAGAAGGTGATCGCCGGACTCCTCGACCGGGTACCGGTGCCGGCTGAGTACCAGCCGACCGACGCGTGACGGGATCGGTCTGATGGCAGGTGCTCCGGGACAGCGGTCCGGATCGCGGGCTCGGTTCGATCCACGCCCCACGGTCGCGGTGGTGCGCGCGGCCGTCATGCTGGTGATCACCGGGGCCATGGCCGTGCTGGTGCACCGGATCGAACTGGTCGTGCTCGCGGTTCCATTCGCGGTGTGGTGTGCGCTCGCGGTCGCTCGGAGACCCCGTACGGTCACCGAACCGGAGGACCAGCTGAGCACCCATCGGCTCGCCGTCGGCCAGACCGCGGAGTATCGGCTCACCACCCCCGGTGAGGACATGGTGGTGGCCCTGACGATCCCGAGGCCGGAGCGCAGCGACGTCGAACCGCCGTTGGGCTCGGTGGTCGGGAGCGGTACGGCGGCGGTACGGGTCCGCCCGGAACGCTGGGGCCGGCACGAGATCGCCCCGGCCGAGACCTCGCTCACCGACTCCTGGGGCATGTGGACCGGACGGTGGTCGCCCCGGGCCCGTACGGTCAATGTCACCCCGGGGCTGGGAACCCCCGGTGGAGGCGACGCGATTCCTCACCCGATCGGATTGGTCGGCATCCATCCCAGCCGGGTTCGCGGGGATGGCAGCTCGCTGGCCGAGATCCGCCCCTTCGTCTCCGGTGACCGGCTGCGCCGCATCAACTGGCGCGTCACCTCCCGTACCGGGACACTGCACACCAATGCCACCACCGCCGAACGCGACACCGAGGTGTTGGTGGTGATCGACACCCTCGCCGACTACGCGGTGCAGCAGCAGGGCCGCAACGACACCGGCGGTGAGAACAGCACCAGCCTCGACATCTCCGTGGCCGCAGCGGCCACCATCGCTGATCACTATCTCGGCCTCGGCGACCGGGTGGGGCTCCATGATCTCGGTCGTGTGATCGGCTCAATCCCGGCGGGTTCGGGGTCTCGGCAACGGGCAGTGATCACGGACCGACTGGCCCGCGGCTGGGCCGAGCGCGCCTCCGCCGGCGGACTACGCCGTACGGGACGGCTGCGGCCCGGTTCGTTGGTGCTGTGCTGCACCCCACTGATCGATCCGGACGTGGTCGAGGAGGTGCTGCGGTTGCTGCACCGCGGTGCCGCCGTGCTGGTCGTCGACACCCTGCCGCCCGGCCTCGGGTTGCCCGAGGTCACGGCCATCCACGGCACCGGCCTGCGGGGACGACTGGACGATCGGATGCGGAGCCGCCGGTTCTGGGACGAGGCCTGGGCGATCCGTCGGCTGGAACGGGAGAGCGTGGTCGCGGGCCTGAACCGGCTCGGTGTCCCGGTGGTCACCTGGCAGGGGATCGGCAGTCTGGCCCAGCTGATCGGCGCCCTTGCGGCGAACCGTTCCGCGCCGCGGATGGCGAGGCACTGACGGTGTTCAGCTTCGTCGAGGACATCGCCGAGTACCTTGAGCGGTTCCGCTACTACACCCGCGAGCAGTGGTTGCTGCGCGGCCTGATCATCGTTGCAGGGCTCGTCGCGCTGGTGCCGTTGTGGATCCTCGTGCCAACTCCCTTCCTCGGGGTGCCTGCGGTGCTGTCGCTGCTGGTCGCTGCGGCGATCCCGCGCGGGCATGCCGTCAGCGTCTTCTGCGTGATCGTGGTGATCTGGGCGATCGTGGTCGGAGCAGTCGGGCCGTGGTGGCTGATTCCGGTGGCCATCGGTGCTGTCGTCGTGCACTGGGCCGGCGCTGCCACGGCGGTCGGGCCGAGTTTCGCGCCGGTGGACCCGGTGGTGTGGCGCAAGCTGCTGGTGCCGTTGGTGATCGCGGTCGTCGCGGTGGTGGTCGGGGCCGTGCTGGTGGCGCTGCTGTCGGCCGTCACCTTGCCGGCATCTCTCGTCCTGGTGGCGCTGGCGGTCGGCATCCTGCTGGCGGCTGCGGGCGTCGCGCTCTGGCCGGCGAGACCTCGGTGACTGCGCTGCTCCGGCCATCCGGCGATACCGTGGTCCCATGGACGACGAAACCGTGTTGTGGACCCCCGAAGCTCGTGAGCGGTACGCGGCAGCCGTCGCCCGCGCCGTGGCCGCACTGCAGGCGCACGCTGCTGCTGTCGGGGCAGTGACCGACGGCAACACCCTCGGTCTGGTCGACTCTGCCCAGCAGGCGGAGGAAGCGCTCGGTGAGTTGAGTGAAGCTGAGTACGCCCTCGCCGGTGCTGCGTCGTTCTGGCTTGATGACGGCGATGGCCATGATCACGACCATGACCATGATCACGACCATCACCACGATCACGACCATCACCACGATCACGACCATGACCATGATCACGACCATGACCATGATCACGAGGTGGCCGCGGGGGCCTGTGTGGTCGACCTGCAGCTGTCGATGGACCTGGATGACACCGATCAGCTTCTCCAGTGGGCCAAGGAGAACGCCGAGGACGATGAGGTCGACTCGATCGAGGATGCGATCTTTGTCGCCGCCAACCAGGTCGGCTGGGACGGGCTGCTGGCCGACCAGGTACCCGGGGTGACGATGCAGGGCGCGGTCGCAACCGTGCGGGTGGCGGAGTAGCTCGCTGAGCCGGAAGAGTGGTGCCAGAATTCTGCGTATCACATCTGATAGCGAACGTTGCCAGATGTGATAATCGGCATTTGGCGCCCTGTGATCAACCCGGAGGTCGGCGTCAACGAGCCCCGAGTCCCACTTCGGCTCGCCACTGTTCGTGCAGGGTCATCAGTCGAGCCACCTCCACGGGACGCTCGTCGGCCAGGTTGACGGTCTCGGCGATGTCGGCGTCCAGGTCGAACAGGCCGAGGCCGTCGCCCACCTCGGCGTGCTCGGTCGCCCGGATGCCGCGGGCCATCGGGCTCTCACCGTCGGCCCAGCGCAACTTCAGACTGCCCGACCGTACGGCCCACTGGAACCCGCAGTCCCAGTGCAGTGCGTCATGCCCGGCGTCGGTGTCACCGCGCAACAGTGACGCCAGGTCGATCCCGTCGGACTGCTCCACCGCCGAGGATCCGCCGGCAGCGCCCAACAAGGTGGGGAAAAGGTCCAGAGAACTGACCAGACCGGTGCAGTCCCGCCCACCCGACCAGCCGCCACCAGGCCAGCGGATCAGGAACGGGACGCGGATGCCGCCCTCCCACAAGGTGTACTTGGTGCCGGACAGCGGAGCGTTGTTGCCGTAGTTGCAGGTCGATCCACCGTTGTCGGTCAGGTAGACCACGATCGTGTTGTCGGCCAGTTCCTGGTCCTCGAGCTGGTCCAGCAACCGGCCGATCTCGGCATCCATCAGCTCGAGTTGGGCCAGGTAGTACTCCCGGCCGTGCTCCAGGTTCGGCGTGATCGATCCGTCATACCAGTCGAGGTACGAGATCGGGTCGGCGTCGTGCCAGTCGGAGCGGCTCGGCAGGCCGCGCCGCTCCAGTTCGTCGGCCGGCAGCTGCCAGCAGAAGTTGTGCACCGCATTGAAGGCCAGCATCAGGAAGAACGGCTCATCACGGTGCGAGCTCACGAAGTCGCGCGCCCGGCGGCCCAGCTCGGCCGTGAGGAATCCGTCGAAGTCCTCCTCCTCATCGCCCGACAGCATCGGCTGCACGGCCATCCGGGCCTGGGCCTCGGGGCCGTACTTGATCACGGCCTGCTGCGAGTGGTGCAGATAGTTGAGGCGGCCCTGTTGCTGGCCGGCCAGGCCGTACCAGGTCTCGGCGAAACCGTGATGCGGTGGACAGGCGCGGTCGCCGAGCCGTTCCGGGCCGTAGTGGACCTTGCCCAGGTAGCCGGTGCGGTAGCCACGCTGCTGCAGGTGCTCGGCGATCGTGGTCCGTTCGTCGGCGAAACGGGAACTGCCGAACCAGGTCGCGCCCCAGCGTTGCTGATAGGCACCACTGATGATGGCGGCCCGCGACGGGCTGCAGATCGGTGCCGTCACGTACGCATCGGTGCAGCTCACCCCGTCGGCGGCCAGCCGGTCCAGGCCGGGCGTCCGTACGGCGTCGTCATGGCCGAGTCGGCTGCGGTCCCCGTAGCCGTGGTCGTCGGACAGGATCACGATCACATTGGGCGTTGGCACACCAGTGATCGTAGGCGTGCCTCACGAAGCGCGCACCGTACGGGTCACCAGGTACTCCCGGTCCCGGGTCACGATCTGCGTCGGGCCGATCGATCGCAGTCGCGGCAGGTACGGCAGGTGGGCGTTGTAGACCATGATCAGTTCGCCACCCGGACGCAGTGCCGTACGCGCCTCAGCGATCGCCTGCAGGGTTGGCGTGGAGTCCTTGGCGGCGCCCACGTGGAAGGGCGGATTGGTGACGATCGCGCCCAACGATGCGGTCGGCCAGTTCTCCAGGCCGACCGCCCGCTCACACCGTACGGATTCAGGTGCGGTTCGTCGGGTCGAGGCGACGGCAGCGGTCGAGGTGTCACTCGCCACCACCTCCAGGTCAAGGTGCCGGCGTGCCAGCCAGGTCGCCAGTATTCCTGAACCACAACCGAGATCGAGCACCGGGCCTGTCGGTGGGGTCCAGTCGTGGAGGGCGTCCAGCAGGAGCCGGGTGCCGCGGTCGAGCCGGGTCCCGGCGAAGACGCCGCCGTGGGCGTACACCTCGAAGCCGAGCTCAGGCACGAAGCGGTGGCGTGGCCATTCAGGTGTCACGCACGTACGGGGACCGCTGGCGTGCAGCACCCGCGACTTGCTGCGACCCAGGCTGGCACGGACATCCTCGAATCCGCGGGAGAGCGCGTCGTTGAGAGCCCGGGTGAGATGCTTGTTCCGTCCGCCACCGACCAGCCTGACCTGCGGATCTCCTTGTGCAGCAGCGATCTCTGCGATCTCGGTCAGTTCGTCGGCGCTGCGGGGAAGGTGGAGCAGTACGAGATCGGCTCCTCGCAGTGCTGTGGCCCGGTCCGGCGCGATCTCCACTCCTGCCACGGCCCTCTCGTCGATCAGGGAGTCGCACTGGGCAATCACCCGGGCATCCGGCCACTGTGTGGTCGCGACGACGGCCAGCTGACCGGTCGGGTCGTCCAGCACGGCAACCCGGGTCGCGGGGAACTCGGCAGCCTCGTCGAGGATCAACCGATCGACCGGGAGCAGCGACGCAGTGTGATCGGCAAGCATGGGATGCAAGGTACCTGTCCGATCTGACCGGTGGGTCCAGATCATTCGCGGCTGACCTGGGCGGAGTGACTCGCTGCCTTCCTAGACTGCGAGCCGTGCCCCGCCTCGACTTCCACGCAGTGACCCACCAGGGATGCGTACGGACGAACAACGAGGACAGCCTGCTGGCTGCCCCACCGGTGTTCGTGGTCGCCGACGGCGTCGGCGGTGCCGAGGCGGGGGAGGTCGCCAGCGGCATCGTGGCCGAGGAGTTCGGGCGGCTGGCCGACCGGGTGGTCGCCGACAGCGATGTCGCCGCGGCCCTGCAGCGGGCCCACAACCGGATCCTGACGCACAACGAGCGCCACGACACCCATGCGGCGACGACGGTCGCCGGCGCGGCCGTCCTCACCTATGGGTCAGATCACTACTGGCTGTTCTTCAACATCGGTGACTCCCGCGTGTATCGGCGGAACGGCAGTCTGGGCCAGTCGTTGGTCCAGGTCAGCGTCGACCACTCCCGGGTGCAGGAGCTGCTCGACGCCGGAATGATCAGCCCGGAGCAGGCGCGCCATCATCCCGAACGCAACATCGTGACCCGCGCCCTGGGTGCGGAGTCCGAGTTCCGTGCCGACTACTGGCTGCTGCCGATGCACCCGGGCGAGCGGATCGTGCTCTGCTCGGACGGGCTGCTCGGGGACAGTCCGCTCGACGAGGTGAGGTTCCTGGTGAAGGAGGTACCCGGTGCCGCGACGGTGGCGCGGCACCTGGTTGATCTCGCCCTCCGCCACGGGGCGCGTGACAACTGTTCGGTGATCGTGATCGACGTGCCGGACGCCGACGAAGTCGACACCACGGTCCCGATGCAACAGACTGTCCTGACGGCGAGGAGGACTCCATGAGCGAAGCGAATTCCCCGACGGGTGCGGGCCAAGAGCCATCTGTGGCCATCGGTACGTGGCGTGCCACCTACACCCCCGGCCGTTGGATCGTCCTGTCCGGGCCGACCTCGATGGTGGTGCTGCAACCGGCCCCGGCCCGCGCGTCACAGCTGCTGAACTCGATGTGGGACGTGGTCCTGTCCTCGGCATCGATCGACCAGCTCGCCGCCGAACTCGCCGCCTACAACGTCGAGCGGATGCCGTCCTTCGCCGCCTTCTTCTGGGGGCCTGCCGGGCTGCGGTCCCTGGTCCGCGGCGCGGTGCGCATCCAGGACCTCACCACCGGTGAGTACGTCGCTGACGGCGATGGCATCCAGACCTGGTCCGAGATCGGGCTCGGCGACCTGCGTCAGGTTCGCATCGACATGGAGGGCACGCCCGAGGAGTCCCTCGAGAAGCTGCAGCTGCCACTGGTGGTCGGGGCCGTGACCGCCTCGGCGGTCGTGCTGGACGCCACCGAGGAGGCCGTGGTCGCCTCGCCGCAGGCCACGACCGCCCGGGTGGACGCGGTCCACGGCGATTCGTCGACGAACCAGGCTCCCGTCGAAATCGTGCCCGACGCCGAGGCCGAGGGTGAGGCCGTGGATGAGCCTGAGACCCCCGCCCTGGCTGCTGCGCAGGACGTGCCGCAGCCGGATGAGCCTTCCGAGCCGGAGCCAGAGCCGGAACAGCCCGCGGCCGAGCCTGAGTCGTCCGAGCCCGAGTCGTCCGAGTCCGAGCCCGAGGTGACCGTCGACGAACCCGACGACGACGCTGCAGCGGACGACTCGGCGGGTGGCTCCGGTGGCTACCAGCCGGCCCGCGCGGTGGCATCGGGGAGCGAGGAACCGTCGCCTTCGCCGTTCGGTGCTCCGCCGCTGCCGGCTGCCGGTGCAGCGATCGCTGGTGCTGGTGCCGCAGCTGCGGGCATGGCAGCGGGGGCTGGTGCGGCAGCAGGAGCCGCAGCCGGTACGGGTGGATTCCCGTTCGGCCCGCCACCCACCATGCCGAGCGCTCCGGAGCCGCCGGGAAACCCGCAGCCGTCGTCGCAGGGTGGTCCTGAGCCACAGCCCCAGCAGCCGGTGAACCCGTTCGGGGCGCCGTCGGCCCCTCCGGTCGACCCGGCGGGGCCGCCGATGGGACAGAACCCGCCTGCCCAGGGGGCACCACCATCGGGGCCGTGGGGTCAGCCTCCCATGCCTCAGCCGGGGCAGTCACAGCCGGCCCAGTCACAGCCGGCCCAGTCACAGCCGGGCCAGGCACCAGCCAATCCGTTCGGCCCGCCACCGGAGGCGCAGCCGCCCGGTCACCCTCCGCAGCCACCGTTCGGCCAGGGTCCTGGGCAGGGTCCGTTCGGCCAGCCGCCTGCTCCCCACGGTCAGCCCGCGGGCGCTCCGGCCAATCCCTTCGCGCCACCTGCTGGCCCGCCGGGACCGGGCGGACCGGGGCAACCCCCGGGCCAGTTCGGTCAGCCGGGTCAGCCCCCGGCTCAGTTCGGCCCACCGGGACCTCAGGGCGGGCAGCCCGCCCCGCAGCAGAGTGGCCCCTGGGGGCCGCCGCCCGGACAGGCTCCCCATGGTCAGCCCTCGGCCCCGTACGGTCAGCCCTCGGCCCCGCCGGCCCCGATGGCCACCGAGCCCGAGCGGCCGATGCCGGCGAACCTGCCGGAGGAGGAGGTCGACCATGACGGCGCGACCGTGTTCGCCACCGGCCTGGCCCGGGCGCTGAAGCCGACCGAGCAGGCCAGCGGCAGCGACCTGGTGCTGGCAGCGATGTGCAACCTGCAGCACCCGAACGAGCCGGGCAGTCAGATCTGCAGCCGCTGCGGTGGCCAGATCCCGCCGCAGAGCCCTCGTTTGGTGACGCGGCCGGCACTGGCGATCCTGCGCACCTCCCAGGGTGAGCGGGTCGAGCTGGACCGAACCGTCCTGATCGGGCGTTCCCCGACGGCGACCCGGGTGCCGCGGGAGCAGCTGCCGCGGATGCTGACCGTGCCGAGCCCGAGCCACGACATCTCCCGTACCCACGTCGAGGTCACGCCGGACGGCTGGAAGGTCTATGTCAAGGACCTGTACTCGACCAACGGCACCACCGTGGTCCGTCCGGGTACCGAGGTGGAACGGGAACGGTTGGTGCCCGGCGAGCCGGTGGAACTGCGCATCGGATGGATCATCGATCTCGGGGACGGGGTCACGGTGACCCTGGATCCGCCGGCCTGAGCCGGCCATGGCCAAGCGGCCTCCGGCGCCCCCGCCCGACCTCCCGGGTTATCAACCAATATCCCACTTGGGGTCCGGTGGATTCGCCGATGTCTTCCTGTATCAGCAGGAATTGCCGCATCGCGAGGTGGCGGTCAAGGTGTTGGTCGCCTCGGTGGTCGACTCGGCCACGCGGCAACGCTTCGTCGCCGAGGCGAATGCCATGGCGCGACTGTCGGCCCATCCCTCAATCGTCACGATCTACTTCGCCGGGGTTGCTCCGGACGGACGCCCCTGTCTGGTGATGGAGTACTGCCCGCGCCCCCACCTGGGCCTGCGGATGCGGCGGGAACGGATCGAGGTGGCCGAGGCCCTACGGACCGGGATCCGGCTCGCCTCCGCGGTCGAGACTGCTCACCGGGCCGGGATCCTGCACCGTGACATCAAGCCTGCGAACGTCCTGGTGACGGCGTACGGCCGCCCGAAGCTCGCCGACTTCGGCATCTCCGCCCAGCTCGACGCCACCATGGTCGCCGAGGGCCTGTCGGTGCCGTGGTCGGCCCCGGAACTGTTCGGGACCCATCCCCGGTCCGATGTCACCACCGACGTGTACGCACTGGGCGCCACCACCTATGCGCTGTTGGCCGGCCGGGCCCCCTTCGAGGTGCGCGGCGGCGACAACTCGGCCGCCGACATGATCAGCCGGATCGAACGACAACCGGTCCCACCGATCGGCCGCACCGATGTTCCTCCGGTGCTGGAGCAGACCCTGGCCCGGGCCATGCACAAACGGTCCGAGGCACGGTTCCGGACGGCGTACGACCTGGCGCGGACCCTGCAGGTGGTCGAGGCCGAACTCGGGCTGCCACGGACCGAGATCGAGGTGCTGACCAGCCTCGATCCGGAGGCGGGCGACGACACCACCGGCGACGATCCGGCGGCGACCCGACAGCGCTCGGTGGTGACCATCACCGACGAGCCCGGCCTGCAGCTGGCCGAGCGGTCGCGACGCCCCACGGCACCGCGGCCGGGTCACGCCCCGCCCGGGGTGCCCGCCTCGGCCGTGCTGGGGCCGCTGCCCGACTCGACCGGGACCCACCCGGTGGCGCGCCCGCGGTGGGGCGCGATCGTCGGCGGGCTGATCGCCCTGGTGGCCGTCGTCGCCGTCGTCGTCGGCATCATCTGGTGGGGCCCCGGGGCAGGGGGCGATCCCGAGGCGGGGCCGACCGGTAGCGCGCCGCCGGTGGTACGGCAGTCCGCGCTCGCCGCTCCCGACGACGCCAGCTGCACCCGCAAGGGAACCGAGTTGACCTGTCGCTGGACCCAGCCGGGTACGGCCGACCAGTGGACCTGGCGGCTGCTGGCCGACGACAAGGTGCAGGGCACGGTCGACAAGCCGACGGTGACGGTCACCCTGCCGAGCAGTTCGACCCCACCGTGCCTCAGCGTCGAGGCGTCGGACCGTACGGGTTCGGTGAGCAGCCCGACCACGATGTGCGCCTCATGAATCGCGAGTTCTCGTCGATGTCACCGAATCGTCACTCACTGTCCGACCCCTTGTGCACAATGGTTCGGGCCCGCACCACCATTCGAGGAGACCTGAAATGACCGCGACCGCGCCGCCGACCCGTGTGGGTCGCCGCCCGAGGCCGCGGTGGTCCCGGTGGGCCGGGGTGGTGGTCGCCGTCGTCGGAGCGCTGCTGCTCGCCCTGGCGATCGTCGACCCGGGCCTTCCGGCTGCTGACCCACGGCTGCACGACGGGTCGGTGTACGTGACGAATGCCAGCGAGGAGCGGCTCGGCAAGTTCAACCGGCAGGTCAACGAACTGTCGGGTTCGGCCGCGGTCGGGCGCAACTCCGACGTCCGGCAGGACGGCAACGACGTGCTCAGCGTCGATGCCGCGGCCAAGCAGCTGACGCCGGTCGACGCCGGCACCCTGGGGCTGGGTGCGGCGGCGATCCTGCCGGCCAATGCCGAGGTGTCGTTGCATGCCGGCCGGGTCGTCGTCTCCGATCCGGCGATCGGTGCGGTCTGGATCCGGACGATGAACCAGATCGCCGGGCTGCAGTATGCCCGCACCACACCGGACTACGACCTGGGCCCGGGTGGGCGGACGACCCAGGGACTCGACGGCACCCCGTACGGGCTGTCGGTGCAACGACACGAAGTGGTGACCTTCGCCGCCGACGGGCCGAAGGTCACCCGGTTGGACTTCGCCCCTTCCGACGACGTCGAATTCTCCGTGGTGGGCAACCATCCGGTGGTGCTCGACCGCGGGAACGGGCGGATCTGGATCGAGGGCCACGGTGTGGTCGACCTGCCTCAGGCCGCGACGGCGCGGTTGCAGCAGCCCTCGGGGGACCTGCCGCGCCTGCCTGAGGGCGACATCTGGGCGGTGGTCGCCACCGGTGAAGGGCTGTTCGGGGTCGACGATTCCGGGCTGGTAGAGCTCGGCCGCAGTGCCGGTGAGGCCGCGCCACCGGTGGTCGTGGACCGCTGTGCGTACGGGGCCTTCTCGGCCGCGGCGACGACCAACGTGGTCACCCGGTGCGACCGTACGACGGCGAACACCGCCGAAGCCGCCGGCTGGACTCCGGGCAACACCGTCCTGTTCCGGGTCAACCGCAACGAGGTCGTGCTCAACGACGTGGTCTCGGGCAACATCTGGCTGGTCACCCAGGAGATGCGCCTGATCCAGGGGTGGGACAAGGTGACCCCGCCCAAGGAGGGGGCCGGGCAGGAGGTCGAGAACACCGAGACCAACGAGATGGTCAACCCCAACCGGGCCAAGGAGAACCGTCCTCCGCGGGCGGTCGATGACACCGTCACCGTACGGGCCGGTCGCACGACCACCTTGTACCTGCTCGACAACGACTCCGACCCGGACGGCGACATCCTCACCTTCGACGATCCACCGACGCTGCCGGCGGAGCAGGGCCGCCTCGGCCTGACCCGTGGCGGCACGGCGATGCAGCTCGCCGTCCCGGTGGACGCGGGCGGCACCTTCACCTTCAGCTACACGATCGACGACGGCCGTGAGGGCAGGGCGACGGCCCGGGTGACGGTCCGTGTCGTGGCGGCCGACCAGTCCGAGGTGAACTCGGCTCCGGTCCGGGCGCCGCTCAGCCGAACCGTGTCGGTCACCAGCGGCCATGACGTGACGGTCCGGGTGCTGCTGGACTGGCGTGATCCCGAGGGCGACGACCTGGTGCTGCGCAGTGCCTCGACCACCGGGGACGACCAGGTGGTCATCACCCCCGACGGCCAGTTGACGTTCCGCGACGCCGGCACCGCCCTGGGCCGCAAGGAGGTCACCGTGGTGGTCTCCGACGGAGTGGCCGAGACCACCGGAGTGATCGTCATCCAAGCGGTCAAGCAGGCCGTGGCACCGATCGCGTACGGGGACTTCGTGACCGCTCGCACCGGTGAGCAGATCACGATCAATCCCCTGTTGAACGACATCGGCGACGACCTGGTGCTGGCCCGGATCGACCAGGCGCCGTCCGGCACCACCGCCGCGCTCGCGGGCGAGGAGACCTTCACCTTCCGGGCCGACCACGCCGGGATCTACTACCTGAGCTACGTGGTGAGCAACGGGCCGCGCAGTTTCGGGCTGGTCCGCATCGACGTCCGTGACGCGCCGGTCGAGAACCGTGCCCCGACGACGGCCCGTGACCAGGCACAACTTCCGGCCGGTGGCTCGGTGATGATCGATCCGCTCGCCAACGACGAGGACCCCGACGGCGACGTCCTGGTGCTGCAGTCGGTCTCGTCCGATCCGCACGTGGAGGTGCGGGTGCTGCGTCGCTCCCAGGTCGTGGTGACGGCGAAGCAGACACCCGACCGGCCGGTCGTGCTCACCTATGTGGTCTCCGACGGCCGGCACAGCGTGCCGGGCTCGATCGTGGTGATGCCGACCGTGGTCACCCAGGACCTGCCCAAGGCCCTGCCCGACGTGTTGGTGGTACGAGCCGGGGACACCGGCTCGGTACCCGTGCTGAGCAACGACTTCTCGCCCTCGGGACAGTCACTGACCCTGGAACGCATCACCGAGGAGCCGAAGGCGGGGGCGGCGTGGATCTCGGGCGAGCTGCTGCGGTTCCGGGCGCCCCAGCAGCCCGGCGAGTACAGCGTGGTCTACGAGATCAGCGACGCCCAGCAGCGTCGCACCTCTGCCCAGGTGCGGATCTTCGTGGTCGACGAGGCGACGGTGAACACCCCACCGACACCGGAGCTGGTCACCGATCGCGTCCTGGCCGGTGCACGAGTCCAGGTCGTCGTGCCGTTGCGCGGGATCGACGCCGAGGGCGATTCGGTGCAGTTGATCGGCATCGACACGCCGCCGACCCTGGGTCGCATCATCTCGATCGGTGACGGTCAGCTGGTGTACGAGGCCTACCCGGACTCGGCCGGCACCGACACCTTCGGGTACCGGGTCAGCGACGCCCGGGGGGCGATCGCTGTCGGTACCGTCCGGATCGGGGTGGTGCCACGGGGCGCCGGCAACACCCCGCCGGTGGCGGTGGACGACACCGTGACCGCACGACCGGGACAGACGATCCGGATCGCGGTGCTCGACAACGACACCGACGCCGACGGCGACACCCCCCTCGGCTTCTCCTCCGAGCCGCTGCGCGACCTGCCCGACGCCCGGATCATCGACGGCCGTCTGGTCGAGGTGAAGGTGCCGCTGACCGTCGGCAGCCTGAGCGGCTCGTACTCCATCGTCGACTCCCGGGGAGCCGAGGCGGTCGGAGCGATCCGGATCAGGATCGATCCCAACGCCACCCTGCAGGCGCCGGTCGTCGTCGACGACGTCGTACCGGCGTGGCAGGTGCTGGCCGGCGAGGCCATCGCCGTGCCGGTGCTCGCGAATGACCACGACCCGGACGGTGACATCGACGCCGCGGTGTTGAGCGTGCCGGCGGACGGGCGACCGACCTCCGACCTGCCGGTCGTCATCGGGCGCGAGTTGCGGATCGTGGTCAAGGACCGGATGCAGGTGATCCGCTACCAGGTCACCGATGCCGACGGTCTGGTCTCGTACGGCACGGTGACCGTACCGGGCCGGCTCGATGCCGTCCCCACCCTGAAGGACGATCTCGGGCTACGAGCCGTCGTCGCCGGGCACCCGGAGGAGCTCGACCTGACGAACCTGGTGCTGGCCCGTCCCGGCCGCTCGATCCGCGTCACCGGCGACTCCCGGGTGTGGGCCACCCACGGCAGTGTCCAGGTGGTCAGCGCCACCAGGATCAGCTTCGTCGCCCCCGTCGAGTACGTCGGCCCGGCCTCGGTGACGGTCGAGGTGACCGACGGCGCCGGCGCCGGCGACGAATCCGGCCGGACGGCCGTGCTGACCATCGGCATCACGGTGCTGCCGTCTCCCCAGCGTCCGAACCAGCCTCCCGAAGTCACACCGCTGAGCGTGTCGATCCCGGTCGGCGAAGGGCAACGCAGCTTCAACCTGCTGCCGGGGGCGAACGATCCCGAGGGTGACGAGGTCACGTTCTCCGACCTGAAGTTCTCGCCGGTCACCGGACTGCGGATCGGGCTCGACGGCAACTACCTGCTCACCAAGGCCGAGGTGACCGTCCCGGTCGGCACCCGTGTCGAAGGGACGGTGGCGGCGACCGACGGCAACAGCACGGTCCAGATCCCGGTTGTCCTGGTGGTCAGCGCGCCGCTGCGGCCACGGCCGGGGGCCATCGACGACGTGGTGACCGCCGTCCAGGGGCGATCCTCCACGGTGTCGGTGTTGGAGAACGACGTCAATCCGTTCCCGGGTGAGCCGCTGACCGTGACCCGTGCCGTGGTCGAAGCGGGCAGCGGCAAGGTGGAACGAACCGATTCGACGGTCACCGTCACCCCGGATGCCAACTTCGTCGGCACGATGGTGGTGCGGTACACGGTGCAGGACGTGACGGGTCTGGATTCGCGGACCTCGGAGGCCCGGATCCGCCTCACGGTGCACGGGCGCCCCGACCGCCCCGGCACCCCGCGCCGGGTGCAGGTGGGCGACCGGACGGCCGTGGTCGAGTGGACCGCTCCGGCGGACAACGGCGGCCGTATCACCTCGTACGTGGTCACCGCTCGCGGCGGCGGTGAGACCCACACCCAGGAGTGCGAGACGACGACCTGCACGCTGACCGGTCTCACCAACGCCGTCGGCTACCAGGTGACGGTCAAGGCTGTGAACCAGTTCGGGACCTCGGACCCGTCCAGTGAATCGGCAGCGATCACCCCGGACGTGAAACCTGATGCGCCGACCAACCCGGTCGCGAAGTTCGGCGACAAGCAGCTGACCCTGAGCTGGGACGCCGCGCGGACCCGTGGCTCGGCGGTCAAGGACTACGAGGTCGAGCTGAGCGGGCCGAACGGTCTGGTGCTGCGTTCGGCCGGGGCCGAGACCTCGATCGTGTGGACCGGCCTGGAGAACGGCTCCGCCTACACCTTCCGGGTCCGGGCCCGGAACAATGCGCCGGAGCCGAGTGAGTGGTCCGGGCGTTCCCGGGCCGAGGTGCCGGCCGGCAAACCGACTGCCCCGGTGCTGATCTCGGCCAAGGACGGCGACGAGACGGCCGGTCGACACCTCACCCTGAGCTGGAAGGTGCCCAAGGACAACAACGGCGCCAAGATCGACCGCTACCTCATTCGCGGCGACGGCCTCGACCTCGAGTACGTACCGACCGCCGCGGACAAGCAGACGATCAGCAGGACGTTCCAGGTCGACAAGGACAAGGAGTACTCGATCACGGTCGTCGCGGTGAACAAGGCCGGTGAGTCACCGGCCAGCAACACGCTGACCGTTCGGGTCTACTCGGCGCCGGAGGCCCCGCGCAAGGTCGAACTGGAGTCGTACGAGGACTCGACACTGCGAGCCCGTGCCGAGTTCCCCGGCGACTGGGGCGAACAGTCCAGGCCGGTGAACTACTACCGGTTCGTCGGCACCGAGACCGAGAAGGAGTTTCCTGACGGCGACCTGAGGTTTCCCGGGGAGGCAGGTACCAAGTACCAGATCGAGGTCCGGTCCTGTCGGGATGACGGCAACGGCCCGAAGTGCAGCAAGTTCGTCACGTCGAACGAAGAGGTGGCGTGGACCACCCCGGCTGCACCGAACCTCACCGTGACCGGGGACAACACGCGCTCGGCCATGATCTCCTGGAAAGTTCCCGAGACGTCGAACGGCCGCGAGATCGTCGAGATCCGGGTCCGGGTGACCCGGGGTGACCGGGACTGGGGCTGGGAGAAGGAGGATCCGAAGGGTAGCCGTCGGGTGGAGGACAACCCTGACGAGCCGTTGACCGTTGAGATCAAGGTCAAGAACAGCGAGGGCAAGTGGTCGCCGGTGACAGAACGAACCGTCCGCAACCCTGTGCCGAGCGTGGTCGTACGCAAGGGCGACCCTGCGAAGAGCGGCTACGGCAGCGGGTGCCAGGCCGACCCATGGACCAACTGTCACTACGTCGAGGTCGAGGTGCACGACTTCAAGCCGCCCAGCGGCGGCGGCAAGGTGAAGTGCGTTCTCTACTACAACAAGGACGGTGTCGAGAAGGGCAGCACTCCCTTCCACACCTACTGGGTTGCTGTCGACCCGGACACCGGCAACGGATCCAGGAAGGACTACGCCTTCGGTGGCAGTTCGGCCTACCGCGTCTGGGTCGAGTGCTCCGACGCCAACGGCGACTACACCAAGGGTGCGGACTGGTGAGCAGACGCAGCCGCCCCTCGAGCGAAGTCGAGTCACGCCCCTCGAGCGAAGTCGAGAGGGCAACCCGAGCCAGGAGCAATCAATGACCACCATGACCCCGGAGCAGGCGCGCTGGTTCGCCGATGCCTTCTCAGCGATCGTCGCCAACGTCTCGCGGGCGATCCTGGGCAAGGACCACACGGTACGGCTGGCCGTCACCTGTCTGCTTGCCGAGGGCCACCTGCTCCTGGAGGATTTCCCCGGCACCGGCAAGACAACCCTGGCCCGTGCCCTGGCCCAGACCGTGCAGGGCACGCACTCGCGGATTCAGTTCACCCCCGACCTGCTGCCCAGTGACGTCACCGGGGTGACGATCTACGACCAGAAGACGGGCGAGTTCGACTTCCACTCCGGCCCGATCTTCGCCTCGATCGTGCTCGCCGACGAGATCAACCGGGCTTCGCCGAAGACCCAGTCGGCGCTGCTCGAGGTGATGGAGGAGTCCCGGGTCACCGTGGACGGCCAGACCTATCCGGTCGGCAACCCGTTCATGGTGATCGCCACCCAGAACCCGATCGAGCAGGCCGGCACCTATCGGCTGCCCGAGGCCCAGCTCGACCGGTTCCTGATGAAGACCTCGCTGGGCTACCCGGACCGGGAGCACACCCTGCAGATCCTGGCCACCGGTGGCTCACGGCCCCGCAGCCAGGCGCTGAACCCTGTCGTGACCACCCAGGCCGTCGCCGAGATGGCGCAGTTGGCTGCCGGGGCCGTGGTGCAGCCGTCGGTGCTGGAGTACATCACCCGGATCGCGGAGGAGACCCGGCAGACCGCCGATGTGAAGCTGGGGGTCAGCATGCGCGGCTGCCTCGCCCTGGTGCGCACCAGCAGGGTGTGGGCGGCGGCCAACGGCCGGGAGTACGTCGTGCCTGATGACGTGAAGTTGCTGGCGAAGCCGTGCCTGACCCACCGGCTGATCCTCGACCCCGAGTCCGAGTTCGACGGCGTCACCGCAGATGAGGTGATGACCCGGGTGCTCGGGACGGTGAGTCCGCCGGTGGTCAGCGGTGCCGCATGAGCGCACCACCGACCGAGGAGACCGGCCAGCTCGGTCACACTGGCGGCCAGACCGGCCACACCGGCCACACAGGCGGGCGCACCGGTGGCCGTACGGGCGTGGGCCTGACCGGATCGACCACCGGCACGGGCCTGACCACCCTCCGCACCCGCGCGCGAGGCTGGCTGCAACGAGCCTGGAAGGCGCTCGGGATGCTGGTGCCCGGGTGGGCGCTGCTCGCGGTGGTCGTGGTGCTCGCCGTGGCCGGCGGGACACTCGGCTGGCTGGAGCTGCGGGTGGCCGCGGTCGTCGGTGCGGTGGTGCTGCTGTGCGCGATCGGCTTCACTCTTGGGCGGCAGAGCTACCAGGTGACGCTGCGGATGCAACGTCGTCAGGTCGTCGTCGGCGATCGTGCCCTGGGTGACCTGATCGTCGAGAACACGTCCCAACGGCGGTTGCTGCCTGCGCGGATCGAGCTGCCGGTGGGCCGCCGGCTGGCCAGCTTCGGGCTGCCCTCGCTGGCCGGCCGGGCCTCCCACGTCGAGGTGTTCGCCGTGCCGACCTCGCGGCGGGCGGTGATCCGGATCGGGCCGGCCCGCAGCGTCCGTGGCGACCCGTTCGGCCTGATGGGTCGCGAGATCCGCTGGACCGAGATCCTGGAGCTCTACGTGCACCCGCGCACAGTGCCGATCCCTGGGCGGACCGGCGGCTTCATCCGCGACCTCGAGGGTTGGACCACCGCCGAGCTGACCAACTCCGACGTCTCCTTCCACGCCTTGCGCGAGTACGTCGCCGGTGACGACCGCCGCTATGTGCACTGGAAGTCGACCGCCCGCACCGGCACCCTGATGGTGCGCCAGTTCGAGGAGACCCGGCGGTCCCACGTCGCCGTGGCGCTGGATCTCGAGCGGACGGCGTACGGGAACCCCGAGGAGTTCGAGCTGGCGGTGTCAGTGGCCGGCTCCCTGGCCGTGCAGGCGATCCGGGACGAGAACGAGGTGGCGGTGATCACCACGGCCGGGCGATTGCGAGCGGTCAGCCCGCGGCGCGCCCTGGACGAGCTGTGCACGGTGGAGACGACGGTGCCGGCCCGCGGCCTCCTCGGTACGGCCCGGGCCGTCGGCCGGGAGACCGGGTTTGCTCGGTTGGCCCGTGGGGTCGAGCAGGCCGAGCCGAACGCCTCCCTGGTCGCCCTGGTCACCGGATCGGTGCCGGAGCCGGCCGTGATCCGTCAGGCTGGCACGGTCTGGGGACCCGATGTCCGGGTGCTGGCGGTTCGCGTCGAGCCGGGCGCCGAGCTGACGGTCCAGACGATTGCCGCGATGAGTGTCATCACGGTGGGTCGCCTGGAGGACCTGCCGCGGGGCATCCGCAAGGCGGGGGGACGGGCGCGATGAGCGGGCTGGTGCAGACGTGGACCCACTCGTACCAGTCATGGCGCACCCGTTCGAGTCGGCTGCGAGGGGCCGGCACCGTGTACGACGTGTCGCCACGGGAGGCACGGCGCTGGGTGGCCGTCGACGTGGTGGCGGTGGTGGCCCTGCTCGCGCTGGCAACCCTGGCCCAGGTCGAGCTGTACGCCACCGGGTGGTTGTGGGTGGCCGGGCTGGGCGGCGCCGTGCTGGGTGTGGGGACAGGGGTGGTGTCCCTGTGGCGTCGTTGGCCCGCCTGGATCACGGCGGTCGCCGTGGCGGTCACATACCTGGTCACCGGCTCGGCGTTGGCGATGCCGCAACTGGCCACATGGTCAGTGGTGCCGAACCTGCGGACCGTGTCCGGACTGGTGCTGGGAACGGTCCAGGTGTGGCGGCGCGTGCTCACCATGGATGCCCCCATCGGCCTGACCGACAACCTGCTGGTGATGCCGCTGTTGACCATGATGCTGGCCGGAGTGGCGGCGATCACGATCGCGACCCGTTCCGGGCGCCCCGGCCTGGCCTGGCTGCCGCCGGCGGCCGCGGTCGTCATCGGCATCGCCTTCGGGCTGCAGACGACCGTGCTGCCGGTCCCGCTCGGTGTCGCCTTCGTCGTGGTCGTCCTGGTCTGGACGGCCCATCGCCGCGACCAGCAACGTCAGACCCTGTTGGCCCGGCGACGTCGGTTCAACCTTCGTACGGTGGCCAGCGCGGCCGGGGTGCTGGTGGTGGCCGGTCTGGTGGCCGCCCTGCTCGCCCCGATGCTCACCCCGGCCAACCGGGCCGTGCTGCGGGATGCGGTGCAGCCGCCGCTGGATGTCCGACAGTGGCCGAGCCCACTGCAGGCGTACCGTGCCAACATCAAGGACCACCGCACGGAGGTGCTGTTCACCGTCGAAGGCTTGCCGGCGGGGGTGCCGATCCGGATCGCGACCCTCGACGCCTACGACGGCATCACCTACAACGCCTCGAGCGCGGTGCCGGGGGCCGGGGACGCCGGCATCTTCAAGCGGATCGGCAGCCGGATCCCGGATGACACTGCCGGGGTTCGGGTCGACTACGCCGTGTCGATCGGGGCGTACCGCGACCGTTGGCTGCCGACGCTGGGCCAGGCCCGTACGGTGGCCTTCACGAGTGCGCGTGGTCAGGAGCTGGCCGAACAGTTCTTCTACAACCGCAGCACCGGCACCGGGGTGGACGTGACGCCACTGCAGTCCGGCGACAGCTACCGCGTCGAGGCCGTCGTCGCGACGCAGCCGATCCACAGCGAACTGGCCACGGCCCGGGTGGCCCGGACCTCGCTGCCGGCAGCGGGCCCCGTTCCGGAGGAACTCGGCGCGAAGGCGCGCGAGTGGACCACCGGGGTGACCAGCGACGGCGAGGCTGCGATTCGGCTGGAAACCGAACTGCGCAAGGGGTTCTACAGCAACGGCACCGCGAGTGAGGTGCCCTCGCTGTCGGGCCATGGCGGCTACCGGATGGCGCTGCTGATGACCGATCACCAGGGCCGGATGGTCGGCGACGAGGAGCAGTATGCCGTGGCCATGGCGTTGATGGCCCGGGAACTCGGCATGCCCGCCCGGGTGGTGTACGGCTACCGGCCGTCCGGCAGCGGCACGGTGGCTGTGACGGGGAACGACGCTGCGGCCTGGGTCGAGATCAACTTCGAGAAGTTCGGTTGGGTCGAGTTCGAGCCGACCCCGGACCGCAGCAAGTCGCTGCCCCTGGACACCACCCGGACCGAGTCGAAACCGCGGCCGCAGGTCGAGAATCCGCCCCCGCCGCCGGAGCGGCCCGACCAGGCGCCGCCGGACAACACGCCACCGCTGCCGAGTGACCGGCCCGACGACGACGAGGGCATGATCGACTGGGAACTGGTACGAACCCTCGCTCTCGTGATCGGGATCCCCCTCGTACTCGTGGTCGTCCCGGTCGTGACCGTGCTGGCGTTGAAGTCACGGCGACGACGACGGCGCCGGCACGCCGGCGAGCCGGGGGACCAGATTGCGGCCGGGTGGTCCGAACTCCTCGACCGGGCGCGGGACCTGGGAGGGGCCACCTCCCGCCGGGCGACGCGGGTCGAGAACGCAGCCGCCCTGGTGGCGGCATTTCCGACCTCCGGGTCGTCGGTGAGTCCGGCCACCTTGGCGCGTCGGGCCGACTGGGTCACCTTCAGCGGGTCGCAGGCCGATCCGGGCATGGTCGAGCAGTACTGGCAGTCGGTGCGGGCCTCGGTCACCTCGCTCGGGGAGGCTGTGCCGTGGTGGCGCCGGTGGCTGGCGGCGATCTCCCCGGCCTCGCTGCTGCCGTCCTGGGTCCGGCGGTCGTGAGCGGGGCCCCGCTAGGATTCGGGTGCGCAGGCCTGCGGCGAAGGAGCATCGCGGGTCCGTGCACGACGAAGGGAGCAGCATGAGCAGCCAGGACGCCGGGTTCCCGCCCGGCATCACCGCTGGCAGCCTCGGACGGCGAGTACTGGCGTACGTGATCGACGCCGCTCCGCTCGCCGTGATCGGTGCAGGTGCTGGTGCGGCGGTGACCTTCGTACCGCGTGACGACCTGCGGGTGGTGCTCGGGCTGGTCGGCTTGCTGCTCTACCTCGGCTGGATCGTGCTGTTGTGGTGGACCCAGGGCACCCGGGGGGCGAGCCCGGGCATGCGCCTGATGAACCTCGAGGTCGTCGGCGTCGAGAACGGTCGGCCGATCGGTTGGCTCCGCGCCATCCTGCGCAGCGTCATCTTCGGTGCGCTCGCCGGCACGACCATCGGGCTGATCCTGCTGCTGGTGCTGATGGTGCTCAATCCTCGACGCCAGGGATGGCACGACCTCGCCTCCCGGGCCGTGGTGATCAACGCCCGACAGCCACAGTCGCAGCCGATGATGGACCTGCCACGCGGGGACCAGCGGGTGGTGGGTCTGCCTCCGTCGACCGGCGGTGCCGGGACCGTTGGCCTGCCGGCCGCCTTCGGTGGTGGTCAGAGCGCTGCTCCTCACGGTGCCCAATCCGGTCCCGGTGCGCCCGCTGCCTACGGCCAGTCGGGTCAGTTCGGCCAGTCGGGTCAGTCGGGTCAGCCGGCCGGTGGCCCCCAGCCGTACGGCACTCCGAGCTCAGCCAGTTCGGCTCCCTCCGCTGCCCCGGGACCGATCAGCGGCGTACCGTTCGGCCAGTTCGGCGCGGTCGGTTCGCCGGTCCCGACCGGGCAGCAGGCCCAGACCGCGCCACCCGGGGTGATGCCGGGCGCCACTCCGGTCGGCCAGCCGGGGCATCCCGGACCCTCGGGCCACCCCGACGCAGGTGGCTCGCTGTCCGGGCCGCGTGTGGTGACCGGTGTCCCGGCGCCCGGCGCCCCGGGGCACGCCTCACCGTTCGGTGCACCGCCGGCTGACGACGAGGGGATGGACTCGACTCGTCTGGTGCAGCGGACCGGCAACCAACGTCGTCCCGACCAGGGGTGGACCGTTGTGCTGAGCGACGGACGTCAGATCGCCGTGGAGTCGCTGGTGCTGATCGGCCGCAATCCACAGCCTCGTGCGGGTGAGGAGGGCGCCGAGCTGGTCTCGGTGCAGGACAACTCCCGTACGGTGTCGAAGACCCACATCGCGGTCGGCGTCGATCCGAAGGGCGTGTACGTGATGGATCGTGGCTCCACCAACGGGTCGGCGATCGCCACCAGCTCCGGGCAGTTCGAGCCGTGTGCGGCGGGCGACCTGGTGCGCGTGCGTGAGGGACAGGTGGTGTCCTTCGGTGACCAGCGGTTCGAGATCCGTCGGACCTACCCGGCTCCGACCGGGCAGTGAGCCACCCGCCCTCGTAGTGTCACGTCTCGACTTCGCTCGACGGGCGATGGTTTCGACGTCGCTCGACGGGCGATCGGCTCACCTCGGCGCGCCGAGCCCGATGCTCGCGCAGAACGTGACGGGCGTGGCGTCGGTCGCGTTCGGGAACACCCCGATGCGCTGATCCTTCAGGACACAGGCCGTGGGGTTGGCGACATCGGCCTCGGCATCGGCATAGGTGAGCGAGCACAGGTGCAGTGCGTCGCGGACCCGGTCGTCCATCGGGAGAACCTCGGCCCGCCGGTACGCCGCCCAGTCCATCCGTGACACATCCAGGGGGGCGCGATCGGTTGCGACCGGCTCGAGGTAGCAGGAGAAGTAGGTGTTCTGCTCGCCGATCGATGCCGGTTTGGGCGCCATCACACCAGCGGTGGTTCCGGCCACGGCGACGATGGCCGCGCAGGCCGCGAGAATGGTTCGCACCCGGGAGCGGCGATGCCGGGACTCCACCTCAGTCATGACGTTGTGCCGCATCTCCTCGTACTCGTCCGCGCTGGGCACGGGGCCTGCCGGTTCGTTCATGGCTTCACCTCCTGTCGTCGTACGGTGCGGGCCGTCGGCACCACCTCGTGCCGTGACGTCGCATCCTTCACACCCAAGTAATGTCGCGAGCGAACGAATCGTCTCAGTCGCCTCGGGAGGAACCGCCGCGAGCACCGCGCACTGATACCTTGACAATCGATGTTCGCAGTCGATCGGAAGACCGCGGACCCTTCGGAACTGGCAAAGGAGCCGCTCATGTTTGCTCAACTTCGCAAGGCCTGCCTGGCGGTGGCGGTGGGGGTCACTGCCGCACTTGCCGTGGCGCCACTGGCGCAGGCCGCCGAGCCGTCCTCGGAGGCAGCCTCCCAGGCCCAGGACTGCGCCTACCACGTCCAGACCCACCAGACCGTGTGCGTGCCCAAGGGCGCCGATCTCGAAGCGGCCTGGAAGGAGAAGACGGGTCGAGGTGTCGTCGACGCCGCCGCCAACCCGTCGGCGCGGTACGCCATGGGGCCGCAGGCGGCGGCCGACTACAAGATGGCCATCATCTATGACGACACCAACTTCGGCGGGAGCTCGCTGAGCTTCTACAACTGGAACTACTGCACCGCGGGCGGGGAGATCTACTTCAACTACCCGAGTTCCTGGTACGGCCGGGTCAGTTCCGCCCAGGGCAAGTCCTACTGCCGGGTGCGAGTCTGGGAGCTGACCAACATGGGCGGTGCCAGCGTCGGCTACTCGACGCAGATCGCCTGGGTCGGCAGCGCCCTGAACGACAAGACGAAGTCGATCTCGGTCACCTACTGACCATCTCGACCGTTCCAGCAGGCCGTCGCCGGAGCCATCCGGGTGACCTTGGTACTGCCCTGACGTGGGAACTTCAACAACAGGTGGGAACAGGTCCGCACTAGGATCGCGCCCATGGCTTCTGCGACCTCCGGTTCGACTCCACCCGGGCCCGAACCTGACGACCGGCGTGCGCCCGACCATGGGCCCGCGTCGGGGGCCGGCGCGGGCCCCCGTCCCGCGGCAGAAGCGACGACTGCGGCAGTCCCGACGCAGGCGCGTGCGGTGACGAAGGGGGCCGGCGCCGAACCCGTCGCACCGCCTCGTGGCAACGGCCCGCCGCGGGCCCTGTTGATCATGTTGGGCCTGGCGGCGACCGTGGTCGCGGTCGCCGGACTCAAGGCTGTCGGCGACATCATCGCCCCGACATTCCTCGCGCTCACCCTGGTGATCACGATCCACCCCTTGCAGAAGTGGCTGGTCGCACATCGGATCCCGAAATGGATCGCGGCGGCGACCTGCCTGCTGATCCTGTACGTCGTCGTGCTCGGCCTCATGGCCTCACTCACCCTGTCGATCGCCCAGCTCGCCATCCAGATGCCGCGCTACCAGGACAAGTTCCTCAACCTGTACAACGACACCCTGTACTGGCTGGCCACGCTCGGTCTCGACCAGGCGCAGATCACCAAGCTGACGCAGGCCATCGACCCGGGAAGCCTGATCGGCGCGGCCCGGGGCCTGGTCGACCAGGTGCTCGGCGCGACCTCGGCGATGGTCTTCCTGATCACGGTGATGTTCTTCCTCGCGGTGGACGCCATGGACATCCCACGACGCCTGAAGCTGACGGCCAAGTTGCAACCCAACTTCGCGATGGCGCTGGACGACTTCGCCGACGGGGTCCGTCGCTACTGGCTGGTGTCGGCGATCTTCGGTCTGATCGTTGCCATCCTCGATGTTGTCGGGCTCTACTTCATCGGCGTGCCGTTGGCGCTGCTGTGGGGGCTGGTCTCGTTCATCACCAACTTCATCCCGAACATCGGTTTCGTCCTGGGCCTGATCCCACCAGCACTCCTGGCCCTGCTGGAAGGCGGGCCCGGCAAGATGCTCGCGGTGATCGTCCTGTACTCGGTCCTGAACGTGGTGATCCAGGTGATCATCCAACCCAAGTTCACTGGTGATGCCGTCGGCGTGACGCCCGCGATCTCTTTCCTCAGCCTGGCCTTCTGGGCCTTCGTGCTCGGTCCGCTGGGGGCACTGCTGGCACTGCCGATGACCTTGTTCGTCAAGACCATGCTCGTCGACGGAGATCCGCGGGCGCAGTGGGTGAACGCCTTCCTGTCCAGCAATCCCCGCGAGGCGGTCCCCTCACGCCAGGGGCGGCGGTGGCGGCGCAGGAAGGTCGTCACCGCGGCGGTCGCCGGGGGCACCGACGGTGATGCCGCCGACCGTGAGGCCGCCGACGAGAACACGACCACCTGACCCCTGCTGTGATCGGCTCGGCGATCAGACCGTGCCGAACCGGGTCTCCATCGCGTCAAGGATCTTCTGTGCCTGTTGCAGGGTGGCGGCGTCGTACGCGCCGATCGCCCGTTCCTCGGCGAGGGACTCCTTCAGCTCGTCCAGCCACAACCGTTGCAGGGCATGGCTCTGGTCCATCTGCTGGGCGGTGGGAGCGTCCTCCTCGCTGCGGGAACCGGCCGACAGCATGCTGGCGAACCGTTGCCGGAAACGTTCGGCGACGGCGGGATCGAGCGGTTCGCCCGCAACGGTCAGCTGGTCCAGTGGCCCCAGTCGTTCGGACGTCGTCGAGACCAACTCCTGCAGCAGGGTGCCGACTTCGGAGCGTCGATCCTCGGGCGAGGTCTCCTCGAAGCCCATCCGCTTGATCACCGGCGGCAGGGTCGGGGTGAACAGCACCAGCGTGCCGACGGCGACGGCGAACGCCACCAGGATCACCAGCGACCGGTGCTCGACCTCGGACGGGATGGTCTGTGCCGCGGCCAGTGTGACGACCCCGCGCATCCCGGCCCAGCCGATCACCAGGGTGTGGCGCCAGGTGAGTCGTTCGGATTCATAGAAGTCGACATCGGCGGCGCTGGCCGCAAGCCGTCTGCGGAAGATGTCGTAACGGCGTTGCTCGGCCTCGGTGCTCGGATCGACAGCGGCGAGGCGCTGCTCGATCTGCTCGTGGCGATCCCGATGTTGTTCCAGCCTGGCTGGAAGTTTGCGGTCGACAAGGCGCGGCACGATCACGCCGACCGCACGGACCACCACCAGCAGGCCCAGCACCAGCACGGCGATGGTCGCCATCGTCGACAGGCCGATGTCCTCGCCGGCGATGTCGGCGACCAGGGTCGGCAGCTGCAGGCCCATCAGCAGGAACACCGCGTTCTCGGCGAGGAACTCGATCGTGGCCCAGTTGGTGGCCGAGGACTGCCGGTCGCGGGCCGAGAGGCGTTTCAGGCCGCGGTTGCCGGTGACCAGACCGGCGACCACGACCGCGAGCACTCCGGAGGCGTGCAACTCCTCGGCCGGAAAGAACGCGATGAAGGGCACCGCCAGACTGATGGCGGTGGTGATCACCGGGTCGGACAGCCGCGCGCGGATGGCTACGGTCACCCAGCCGACCACGCCACCGATCACGACGGCAACCACGACGGCGTACGCGAAGTCGCCGATCGCACCCCACACACTGAAGGTGCCCGCGACCAGAGCGGCCAAGGCGGTCCGCAGCAGCACCAGCGCGGTCGCGTCGTTGACCAGGGATTCACCTTCCAGGACGGTCATCACCCGGTGGGGCAGGCCGAGCCGCTTGCCGATCGAGGTGGCCGCAACGGCGTCGGTCGGGCTGACGACGGCACCCAGAGCGAAGCACAGCGCGAGTGGCAGTTCCGCGAACAGGGCGTGGACGACGAAGCCGATCACCAGGGTCGAGATCACCACGATGACGATGGACAGCCAGCCGATCATCTTCAGGTTCCGGCGGAAGTCGATCGCCGGGACCTTGGTGGAGGAGGCGTACAGCAGCGGCGGCAGCACACCCGAGAGAATCCACTCAGGTTCGAGCTCGATGTGCGGCACCCCGGGTACGTAGCTCGCCACCAGGCCGAGGACCAGCAGCAGCAGGGGAGCCGCCAGGCCGGTCCGCCGCGACACCACCGAGGCGCCGACGATCACGGCCAGGCCCACCAGGGCGATGAGGAAGGTCTCGAGACTCACGATGTGCAGTCCATCACACCGTGTGAGGCAGCCAGGCCGGAACCGGCAACGATAAGGTTTCCGACATGCTGCTCTCCGACCGCGACATCCGAGCAGGGATCGACTCCGGCCGTATCGGGCTCGAGCCGTGGAGTCCGGAGATGGTGCAGCCCTCCAGTGTGGACGTGCGCCTGGACCGGTTCTTCCGTACCTTCGAGAACCATCGCTACCCCCACATCGATCCGGCCGCGGAGCAGCCGGAGCTGACGCGCGAGATTGCGGTCGCTCCGGAGGATCCGTTCATCCTGCATCCCGGTGAGTTCGTGCTCGGATCCACCTATGAAGTGGTCAGCCTCGGGGAGGATGTGGCTGCCAGGCTCGAGGGGAAGTCCTCGCTGGGACGTCTCGGGCTGCTCACCCATTCGACGGCGGGGTTCATCGACCCGGGCTTCTCCGGTCACGTGACCCTGGAGCTGTCGAACGTGGCAACCCTGCCGATCAAGCTGTGGCCGGGGATGAAGATCGGCCAGCTCTGCTTCTTCGCGCTCAGTTCGCCGGCGGAGAACCCGTACGGTTCCGCGGTCTACGGGTCGCGCTACCAGGGTCAGCGGGGACCGACGCCGAGTCGCTCGTACCTCAACTTTCACCGTACGACCATCGAGGACTGAAGAAGCCGACCGTCGAGCGGAGTCGACCTTTCCGACCGTCGAGCGGAGTCGAGACGCATTCCTCGACTCCGCCGCCGTAGGACAGGTTGAAGGTCGTCCCGCCCCAGGACCCGTCACCGGCGAGGCTGCTGCGGCAGCTGGGGTCGGGTACGGCGGTCTCGTACGGCCTGGGCCCGCAGCCAGCGCTGGTGGGCGCGTTCGGACTGGTCTCGCTGGGGTTCGTACGGATTCCAGGCCAGGTCGTAGCTGTAGTGGGGATTCATCGCAGATCAACTCCTGTGCTGAGGTCGCGTCAACCGCGGCCGACGGTGATGTCTCCGGAAGCGGTGCGGACGTGGAGCGAGACGTAGGGCTCGCCCTGGGCGGGCGGGGCGGTCTGGTCGAGACTGACGTCGACGTCCCCGCTCACCGTGGAGAGATCGAGCCAGGCGGCCGTACCCTCGGCGATACCGACGTGGATGTCGCCGGAGGCTGTCCGGAGCTGGATGTCGCCGGAGGCGGCGTCGATGGTGACATCACCTGAGGCCGAGTTGCCCTGGAGTGACGACCTGAGCTGGCCGATGCTGATCTCACCGGAGGCGGTCCGCACCCGGACGGCTGCGTCGCAGCTCTCGATCGCGATGTCGCCCGAGCCGGTGTAGAGGGTCGAGGCCGCACCGGTGATCGTGCCGACGGTGATGCCGCCGCTACCGGTGGTGCAGTCGACGCTGACGACCGACTCGGTGAGTTCGACCTCCCCGCTGCCGGTGCGGATCCTGACCCGGCCGAGGTCGCTCTCCGAGGCGATGCCTGCTGATCCGGTCCGGACCTCCAGGTCGATGCCGTCGGGGATGCCGAGGTCGAGGGAGAGGGTCCCGTTCCAGCCGCGCGGTGCGCGGATCTTCAGCTGGTCGCCGGAGGTGACGACCTCGGCATCGTCGGCGCGCTTGCCGTCGATCGTGCCGAGGACGCCGGCCGCGTCGTGCGGGTGCAGGCGGATGTCGCCGCCGCCGAGTTCGATGACGAGCCGCGAGATCGCGCCGGCCTCGATGGTGCGGCTGCTCACTGTGCCCACCCCCGGAACTGCTTCGGGCCCCGTCGGTTCGCACCACGACGTTCGTCGTTGAAGGGGAAACCTGGCGGGAACGGCGGCACGGGCGGGGTCGGCGGCTGCGGGGCGCGGGGCGGGCGGCCGCCCCACGGGATGGCGCCGAAGGCGGCCTCCAGGCTGGAGGCAATGCTCGACTCGATCTGCTCGTCCAGACCGCCGCGGTTCCGGCGGCGACCCAGCTCGCGCAGCACCAGCTGCAGCAGCCAGGTGTTGGTCGAGACGCCGTCGGCGTCGGCCCGCTCGTCGACCTGGGCCTTCACCGAGGCGGGGAGTCGCAGCGTGACCCGCACCTGCTCCTCGTCCTCGTCGGAGGGGGTCCAACTCGGCTCCGGCTCGGCCTCGGCCACCGGCTCGGCCGTGGCGGGCGCCTCGGCGGGTGGAGCGGTGACGATGAACTGTGGTTCGCCGCCGGAGAGACGGAACTCGACCGATCCCGGCGCCAGGTCGGCGCTGATCTCGGTGGCGGCCTCCGACAAGGACTCGATCATGGCGAGGCGGACGGTGGACTCGAGGGCATCACCCAGGCGACGGGCGATGTCTTGGCTCTGCTCATCGGCCAGGGCGGCGGCGTTCTGGACGCCGGCCTTGACCGCTTCGAGGTGTCGTTCGAGCTGCATGACGTCAACTATGACGCCATCGTGACGTCATGTCAAGAGTCGATGGCGTCAAATCTTTGGATTGGTGACGCCAGCGTGGTGTCACTGGGTTCTTGAGTTCAGGTGGACAGGTCTGGGCTCGAGTCGACATAAGCCGCCGCCTGCCGGGTGAACATCCGCGCGTAGGTGCCGTCGAGCGCCATCAGGTCGTCGTGGTCGCCACCGGTGCTGAGGCTGATGTTGTCCCGGGCACTGAACCAGTAGCGCGCGAAGGTCTGGAACAGTGCGCCCACCTGGTGACCGAGTCGGAGTGAGGCTAGCGGGATTCCGTTCCAGGCAATGGATCCGGCCTCGGGTTCGTACAGTCCACAGAGCAGTTTGGCGAGCGTCGTCTTGCCGGAACCGTTGTGGCCGACGACGGCAACCATCTCACCGGCACCGATGGTGAGGTCGATGTCGGTCAGGGCCGGCTTGCTGGCGCTGGCGTAGCGGAAGGTGACCCCCCGGAGCGTGAGCTCACCCAGCGGCTCAGCGTCGGCCAGGGCACGTTCCCGCTCCCGGTGGGCATCGATCTGCCGCGTGGTGTCGAAGTAGTCGGCGAACTCCTGCGAGCTCTCCTGCAGGCCGCCGATGCTGGCGGCCGCGGTCTGCACCTGCGAGGCGAGGATCAGCGCCGAGACCGCAGCGGTCGCGGCGCCGACCAGGCTGATTCGGTGGTCGGCGAGCAACCAGCCGAGCCCCGCGGCGAGGACGGCGAGCGTGGCGGCGACGGCCAGGGCCGAGGCCAGAGACCGCCTCAGGTAGGTGCGGACCACGCCCCACAGGTTGTCGATTCTCTCGTCGTACAAGAGGTTCCAGCGTTCCAGTAGCGCATTCTGGACGCCGAACACCCGAACCTCGGCGGCTTGGTCGCGGCCCTTCAGGACGCCTTCGATCTGTTGGCGTTCTCGATCGTTGGGGGTGTTGCCGTAGCTGAACGAGTACATGCTGTCGGCATTGGCACGGCTGGCCAGCAGCAAGGGGACGCCGGAGAGCAGTGCGATCGGGACCAGGATGGGCGCGGTGGTCGCCACCGCGATCATCAGGCCTCCACCACCGATCGCCACGGCCACCAGGCGCGGCGCGGCGACAGCAATCTGCAGGCTGGCCATCGCGGCCTTGCCTGCCCGCCGGATCCGGTCGTGGAACTCGATCCGGTCGAAGGCGGCGAGTTCGCAGGCGGCCGTCAGCTCGAGCAGGTCGGCACCCGCACGTCGCACCACCCGCTCGGCGAGCATCCGGTGCAACCCGGCCCCGGCGAGCTGGGTGAAGGCGATGACGGCCGCGACAGCAACCACGGCCGCCAGCAGTGCCCATGCGCCTGTCTCCAGCTGGCCTGCCGCCATGAGCCGGTCGACCACGGCTCGGCCCAGCAGCAGCTCGACCGCCATCCCGAGTGTGCCGGTGGCCATGGTGAGGGTGGTGGCCCAGAAGATCCGGCCCCCGGCGCGGGCGGTGAAGGTGATGCCGGCCCAACCCCCGTCGAGCGAATCCCCTGCGCCCACTCATCCTTCGGACTCCTCCGTCGTCGGCAGTTCACTGCCGAACGGGAAGGTGGTCAGTGAGACGCTGACCTGAGCGCGGTCGGCCTTCGGTGAGGTGCGATCGTCGATGTGGCGCCGCACGACGCTGATCAGCTCCGCGTTGAGGGCGCGAGCCTCTGCGGCGCTCATCGTGATGTCGAACCTGGCCTCCATCGATGACTGCCGCCACTCCGGTGGCACCGACCGGCTGCGTGCCCGCCACTGCCGCAGTCGTTCGGCCTCGAAGGCGTCCCGGGCCAGGTCGGCCACCTCGACGGCCGCATCCATGGCCGGGTTGCTGGCGACGTTGTCGACGAAGACCTCGCGAGGTCGATGCCGCCACTTCCGCTCCCGGCCCTTGCCCCCGGGGGCCTCGTCCACGAAGCCGTACCGATGCAGCGTACGGAGATGGTAGGCGCAGTTGGTCGGACTCTCGTCGACGTAGCCGCTCATCTCGGTTGCCGTGAGCGTCTCGTGCTCCTGCAACAGGTCCAGCATCCGAAGTCTGAGTGGGTGGGCCAGGGCCCGTACGGCGCGGGGATCGGTCAGTCGGGCGTCAGGACCCCGCAGTGCCGGTGGCCACTCGGCCGCCGTTGGCTCGTTAGACATGTTTCGAGACTACTTTCTCGAAACACTTCTGTCGAGAGCGTGGCGGTCGCGGCGAGGGGGGGGAATCCGCTGATTTTCGGCGGTCAGAATCGCCCAGATGGGCTCGGCAACCGATTCCTTGCAGATCTGGCCGCGACTTTTCAGCGGTCGAGGCCCGACACCGCCGGCTCAGTCGCCCGCAGTGATGCCCTTCGCCATCGCGAGATTGCCGGCCAGCAGCCCGCCGTCGACCGGCAGGGTGACGCCGGTGATCCAGCTGGCCTCGTCCGAGGAGAGGAACAGCAGGGCCGAGGCGATGTCATCGGTGCTGCCGACCCGTGCCGTCGGGTACCACTGTGCCGCCTTGGTCAGAGCGTCGGGATCGTTGGCGATGCGGTGGTCCCACACCTCCGTACGGACCGTGCCGGGCGCCACCGCGTTGCAGCGGATGCCCTGGTCTCCGTACTCGAGGGCGATCGAGCGGGTCAGGGCCAGCACGCCGGCCTTGGCCATCGAGTAGGCGGTGTTGCCGAGATGGCTCAGCCCGTTGACCGAACTGAGATTGGTGATCGAGCCACCGCCGCTGGCCAGCATCGCCGGGATCGCTTCCTGGCAACAGAAGTAGGGGCCCATCAGATTGACCTCGAAGTCACGGCGGACCTCGTCGATCGGAGCGTCGATGAAGGTGGAGCGACCACACACCATGGCGTTGTTGATCACGGTGTCGAGCCCTCCGAAGGCATCGACGGCGGTTGCGACCATGGCCCGGACGGAGTCGCGGTCCGACACGTCGACCTCGACGGCGAGCGCTCCGGGCAGGGACGCTGCTGCGGCCCGGACGCCGTCGGCGTTGATGTCGGCCAGGACGACCCTGGCGCCGTCGGCGGTAAACCGTTCGGCCGTACGTCGACCGATCCCGGAGGCGGCGCCGGTGACGATCACACGACGGCCCTCATGGCGCGCTGCAGAGGTTGCTGCTGTCATGCGGGCCATCCTCGCACTCCTGCGCTGGTCGAGCTCGTCGAGACCGCACGCTGACGACGGTCGAGTAACTGGGCGCTTGCGTCCAGTGTGTCGAGACCCCAGGCCTGCCAGGCCCGTCGAGACCCGACTCAGTGACCGAACTCGTCCGAGTCGGCCGCCGCCTGCTCTCCCTTGTCCAGTGCGGACAAGGACGCCATCTGGGCATCGTCCAGAGTGAAGTCGAAGATGGCCGCGTTCTCGGCCATCCGGTCCGGATGTGAGGTCTTCGGGATCGGGACCAGTCCCAGCTGGACGTGCCACCGCAACACGACCTGGGCGGGCGTGCGTCCGAGCTGTTCGGCGATCCCGGTGATGGCGGGATCCTCGAGCAGCCCTTTCGCCTTGATCGGGCTCCAGGACTCGGTCACGGTGCCAGCCGCCGTGTTGGCAGCGCGACTCGCGTCCCGGGTGGTGTACGGGCTGAGCTGGATCTGGTTGACGTCGGGGACCTCGCCGGTCTCGTCGACGATCCGTTGCAGGTGGGTCGGCTTGAAGTTCGAGGTGCCGATGGCCCGTACGGACCCGTCGGCAAGGAGGGCCAGCAGACCACGGAAGGCGTCGACGTAGGTGCCCTGGTCCGGATTGGGCCAGTGGATGAGGAGCAGGTCCACGTACTCCAGCCCCATTCGCTCGGTGCTGGCGCGCCACGCCTGACGTACGCCGTCGACGCTGTGCCACTCACGATTGAACTTCGTGGTGACGAACAGCTCCTCGCGCGGCAGGCCACAGTCGCGGACACCCTGGCCGACACCTCGTTCGTTGCGGTAGTTCTCGGCCGTGTCGAAGTGTCGGTAGCCGCACTCGACCGCCGCCCGGACAGCGGCCGCCGCCTGGGTGTCGTCCATCGGGTAGGTGCCCAACCCGAGGACCGGGAGCTCGGCGCCATGGATCAGTTGCACAGTGGGAATCGGCATGGCCCGAGCCTACGGGAGCCCGTCGGTCGAGTAGGTCGGCGCTTGCGTCGACCATGTCGAGATCTGAGGATCTCGGCACACTCGCCTCGCTCGCCACTCGACCACCGTCGGCCGTCAGGCCTGCAGACTCGCCGCGTACCGCGGCAGCTCCACCTCCAGGGCATGGTGCAGATGGGCCAGCTTCCACTCCAGATGTGGAGCATCGCCGAGGTACTCCATGGACGGTTCCCATCCGAGCCGGGAGTCGACCTGGACGAGTGGAATCGTCGCCTCGGCATTGGCGATCTCCTCCTGGCCGATGGCCCGCAGCTCGGCCAGCGTCTCCTCGGCCCGTGCGGGATCCGGTTCGATCAGGAGGCGGTTCTTGGCCAGCCACCACCGTTTGGCGTTGATCGTGGTGGTCACGCAGTGTTCGATGTAGCGGCCCAGGTTGACCATGCGATCAGCCTCGGCTCGCAGCCGTGCGGGGGTGAGGGCGGCGGCGGCCTCCAGATGGGCGGTGCCCTGCTGCCAACGGGTCAGGAGTCGTTGCAGGCTGACGATCTCGGCCGGAACGCTCCTGATCGGACTGCTCTTGGCCACGGTGCCGCCCTGGTCCGGCTTGTACGGCGTCGACACGATCTGGTCACCGAACATCGCTTCGGCCTGGGCCGGCGGCCGTGGGTTGGTGAACAGGGTGAACGGGTAGGCGGGCCCGATCCGGAACGGTCCGTACTGGTCGCCGTTGGTCGGGACGTAGTCGGTCCATGCCGCGCTCCAGTCACGCCAGCCGGCGAGGGCGTCGTCCGCCCCGGGGCCGAAGTCGCGGCGGGCGATGGCGGCGAGCAGTTCCTCGGGATCGGGTGCGGGATCGTGGTAGGCGGCGTTGGTGAGTTCGGCGACGAAGGAGGGCCAGAATCCGTAGTGGTGGTTCTCCATCACTGAGGTGAGGCCCCAGTCCTGGTGTGCCTGGCGGACGGCAGCGTGCCGTTTCGCCCACTGGTAGGGGATCGGCTGGTACGGCAGGACGCCGATGTCCCAGGTGAGCCCGCCGGTGTTGGCCATCGCGGACAGCCGCATGCCTCGCTGGTGCACCGCGGCTGCTTCGGAGGCGAAATAGGGGCCGGGTCCGATCCGGGACGCGGTGTAGTCGACGCAGACCGCAGTGACGCCGTCGTGCTCGAACTTCTCGAACATCTCGAAGGTGGCCTGGATGGTGACGTCATCGGGCAGCGCGTTGATCAGCGCCAGGCGTTCGGCTTCCGGGGCCCAGCCCCAGTTGTAGGTCCAGAAGATGATGTCGGCATCCGGCCGGTGCCGGCGACACGAGTCGCGCACCATCGACACCCACTGCGGATAGTCCTCGCAGGGCCACCAGCCGGGGCTCGGCTTGTCGACCGGCAGGTTGCCTGGGACCGGGTCGAGACGCATCCGCCCCGTGGTGCGGGGGTCGTGGCTGGGGAACTCGACGGACTCGCCGACCAGCACGATGCCCTTGGCCTCCGGGCAGGCCGCGAAGGCCGAACCGTAGGTCTCCTCGTAGAATCTCGCCGCTCCCGGATCTTCTGGGTGCACCGGCCGGTCGGCGTGGAAGTACGCGTACAGGTAGAGATCCAGGCCGTGGCGGGCGGCTCGCTGGGCGATCTCGCTGATCCGTTGGAACCGGCCCTTGCTGTGACTGCCGGGATCACGGTTGATCCGGCCGTCGGGAGTGTGGTTGGGCGCCGAGGTGAACACCACGACGGCATCCATGCCGAGATGCGCCAGTTGGGCCAGGTGCTCGTCAGGGAACTCGTCGACCCCGTAGCCGGAGTGTGACATTCGCGGTCCGAACAGTGGCGAACGTTCGACCACGCCGAGGGCGAGGAACGGGCCGCTGCGCAGGTTCAGCAGTTCCTCCAGGTGGTGACCGGCGCGCGCCACACCCTTGGATCCCTGTCCGGACAGGACGATCTCGTCGGTCGCCGCCTCGATGCGGTGTCGCCGTTCGTCGCCGGCTTCCTGGTCATCAAGGCCGACTCGGAGGCGGACGGCAGGCCCCTCTCCTTGGTCGCCGAGGTCGAGAACCAGCGAGATCCCCATGCTGGTGAGGAAGTAGTCCTGCAGGTCCTCGGCCGTGTGGCGGACCAGGTCGTCGGCATCGGCCGGGAGCGCGATCCGCCACGCCGTCGTGATCGCCACCTCGTCGGGCCCGGCAGTGGCATCCGGGTCTCGGCGGCCGGGGCGGTGGACCGTTCGGAGACGGTCACGAAAGGCGTACGGAGCCTCGGGATCGAGCGGCACGATGAGCTCCTTGCTCAGGCTGGGTTGTGGGTTCGTGTCAGGGGTTCAAGGGGGTCGTCCCCCTTGCTCAGGCTGGGTTGTGGGTTCGTGTCGGGGGTTCAAGGGGGTCGTCCCCCTTGCTCAGGCTGGGTTGTGGGTTCGTGTCGGGGGTTCAAGGGGGTCGTCCCCCTTGCTCAGGCTGGGTTGTGGGTTCGTATCGGGGGTTCAAGGGGGTCGTCCCCCTTGCTCAGAAGAGACTCTGTTTGGCGACGCGGCTGGCGAGGGTGTTGGCGATGAGGAGGAGGGCGAGGGAGATGATCGACTTGAAGAGTCCGATGGCGGTGCCGAGTGAGTATTGGGGGATGGCTCCGGAGAAGGCGATGCGGTAGCTGTAGGTGTCGATGACTTCGGAGACCGACAGGTTGAGGGGGTTTTGCATGAGGAGGACTTTTTCGAAGCCGACGGACAGGACCGAGCCGATGTTGAGGATGAGCAGGGTGATCATGACGGGCATGATGGCGGGGAGGTCGATGTGCCAGATGCGTCGGAGGATGTTGGCGCCGTCGACGCGGGCGGCTTCGTGGAGTTCGGGTGAGACGCCGGCGAGGGCGGCGAGGTAGATGATGGCGGAGTAGCCGAGGGTTTGCCAGGCGCCGGACCAGACGAAGGTGTGGCGGAACATTTCGGGGGCGAGGAAGTCGACCGGGGTTCCGCCGAGCAGGGTGATGGCTTGGTTGACCACGCCGCCGGTGGGGGAGAACAGCATGATGATGATGCCGACGACGACGACGGTGGAGATGAAGTGGGGGGCGTAGGTGACCATCTGCACGGTGCGTTGGTAGGCGCGGGAGCGGACGGTGTTGAGCAGGACGGCGAGCACGATCGGTAGGGGGAACAGGGCGAGCAGTTCGTAGCCGTTGAGGATGAGGGTGTTGGTGAGGGTGGGCCAGAACTGGTAGCTGGTGATGTACTGGATGAGGTACTTGGCGCCGACCCAGTCGCTGCCGGTGATGCCTTTGACCGGGGAGTAGTTGCGGAAGGCGACCTGCAATCCGAACAGTGGGCCCCACAGGAAGATGACGACGTAGGCCAGGGGTGGCAGGAACAACACGTACAGCTGCCAGTGGCGTTTGATGCGGCGGCCGAGGTCGGTCCAGCGTCCGGTGGGTCGGTTGGTCCGTGCCGGCTGCCCGGCTTGGTTGGGACTGGCCGGTCTGGGTTGGAGGGTGGGGGTGTCGGCGGGCGTGGTGGTCATTTGACGGCTCCGATGAGTGCGCCCTTGACGAAGTGTTTCTGGACGAAGGGGTAGGCGATGAGGGGTGGGATCATCGCGACGACGATCATGGCGTACTTGAGTTTGTCGAACAGTTCCTTCTTCTTGGTGATCTCGCCGAGGTCGGCGCCGGAGATCTGGGAGGGGTCGACCTGCGACTGGGTGAGGAGTTCTCGTAGGACGAGTTGGAGTGGGAACAGGTTGGAGTCGTTGAGGTAGAGGAAGGCTCCGAACCAGGCGTTCCATTGGGCGACGCCGTAGAACAGCATGTTGACCGCGATGATGGGGAACGACAGGGGGACCGCGATGCGGGCGAAGAAGCGGAACTCGTCGGCGCCGTCGACGCGGGCTGCTTCGAGTAGTTCGTTCGGGACGTTCATCTGGTAGAAGGTGCGGGTGATGAGGACGTTGAACACGCTCATGGCGCCGGGGAGGATGACGGCGAGTGGGGTGTTGAGCATGCCGAGGCTGCGGACCACGAGGTAGGTGGGGATGATGCCGGCCGAGAGCATGGTCGGGATCAGCAGGAACAGGGTGAGGAAGCGGCGGAACGGGAGTTCGTTGCGGGCGAGGACGTAGCCGGCGAGCACGGTCAGGGCGGTGCCGATGACGGCTCCGGCGATGGTGTAGGCGACGGAGTTGGCGAAGCCGCGGACCAGTCCGGGGGATTCCCAGATGGCTTTGTAGGCATCGACATTCAGCCCGACCGGCCACAGCCAGACCTCACCCCGGGTCAGGGCTGAGGGTTCGGAGACCGAGGCGCTGATGACGTAGACGAGTGGGTACAGCACCATCAGGGTGAACACGCCCAGCACCAGCAGGTTCACCCGATGGAACGCCTGGTCAACCCGGGAGTCCCTGATTCTCGACGGCGCGGTGCCCCGGCGTGGACCGCGAGGATCCACGTCGGGGTCACCGGGAGTCGTGGTGGCCGAGACGGTCACTTCGGCATCGCCTCGTAGGTCTTCTGTGTCAGGTCGACGAGCTGCTGGATGCCCATCTTGTCGAGCGCGTCGAGGTAGCCCTGCCAGGCGGCGTTGTCGTTCACATCCTTCTTGCCGGTGGCGAATTCTGCGAGTGACTGGGTGACGAACGGCGTGACCGCCGCGGAGAGAGTTGACTGCTCCGCCGCCGTGGCATCGTCGTAGATCAGGGTGGGCAGCTGGTTCTCCCGCGCCGGCTTGTACTGCTCGTACGGCGTCGTGGCATCGTAGAGGTACTTCTCGTAGTTGGGCTTGGACGTGTCGGAGCGTTGCCCTTCGCGGAAGCCCTTGGGGAAGTAGTAGAGGATCTGGCCCCAGCCCTGGCCGACCGGTGCCGGGTACTTCTTGTTGTACCAGACGGCCTGCTTGCCGTTGAGCCCGGTCTCGCCCTCCTTGGCCCAGTCCCAGTTGCCGTTCTCACCCTTGTCGCCACCGTAGGACATGAGCTGCGCGGTGAGCTCCAGCATGTAGTCGCCCCACTGCACGAAGAGTTCAGGGTTGGTGCACTTGTTGGTGATCAACAGCGGGATGCCGGTGAGCAGGTTGTCGCTCCAGCACGACTTCTGAACCCCGGCCGGTCCCTTCACCGGCGGCAGGGGAACCCACTTGGTCCAGGTGTCTCCGGGCTTGTCCGAGAGGTCGGTGATCATGCCCTGGTAGTAGGCGCGCGCCATCCCGATCCGGCCCTGGTTGCCCAAGGCGAGCAGCTCTTCGGGGGTGGCAGTGAACGTGGACTCGGTGAGCGTCCCGTCGTCGTACAGGGTGCGCAGGTAGCGCAGGCCCTCGCGCCATTCCGGTTGGATGGCGGTGAACCGCACCTTTCCGTCAGCCAGCGTCATCCAGCCATAGGTAGGGGCTGGCGTTTCCAGAAAGGAGTTCATGAAGTACGGGTCGAGCCTGTTCTGCTTGCCCGCGGCCAGCGGCACCATCTTTCCGGTGCCGGAAGGATCCTTGGCCTTGAACATCTTGAGAAGTTCCCGCAACTCCTCGGTGGTGGTGGGCATCGAGGCGCCCATCGAGTCGAGGTAGTCCTGCCGGACCCAGGCCCGTCCGTCAGAAGCCTTGCAGTGGTAGCAGTCACTGAGCGCCTTGAACCCGTAGGTCTTCCCGTCCAGCGACTTGAGCGTGGTCGGCAGCTCGGGATAGGCCTCGAAGGCCGCCCGCAGTTCGGGGGCGTAGATCTTGATCAGGTCGTCGAGCGGTTGGAAGAGGCCCTGTTGGCCGTACAGCGAGATCTGAGCGGGGGAGAACGGGATCCCGATGAACGCATCCGGCAGGTCGCCGGCGGCGATCATTGCATTGATCTTGGTCAGGTCCTGCGTCGTGCCGTCGGCGGCGGTGGTGAGGACCGCTTGGTACTCCACCTTCATGCCCGTCCGCTGCTCGATCCACTTCGAGAAGTGGTTGCTGGTCCAGTCGCCGATTGTGGTGGTGTTCTGCGGGCCCACGACCTTGAAGGTCTTCGACCCGTCGGTGAACGGCTTGTAGTCGCGGGCCTTGGCGCCGACGTAGCCGTCCGGGTAGAGCGGCTTGTCGGCAGCCTCGGGGCCGAGCTCCTTGACGGCGACGGTCGAATCGTTGCCGGGGTTGTTGCCGTCCGAGGATCCGTCGGAGCTCGGCGAACAGCCGCCGAGCCACGTGGCCGCGACAGCCGAGGCGCCGATGCCCGCGGTGGCAGTGAGGACCCGACGTCGGGTCAGTGGGGTTGAAGTTAGGTCGGACATCGTTGGTTCCTCTCCCTGACTGCTGTTGTCGCCGTCGTCGGTGGGGACGCACTGTCGGCCGGGGTGTCTCCGCGCGCCATGTCCATTCGGGACATTTAGCCGTACGAGAGTTGTAGTCCATGGTGGGCGGCTTTGACAAGAGGTTGTCTGGAACCTGTATTGGAATCGCAACGAGCATGCCCGATTTGAGACATTCATTGCCAGATGTTGGCGAGGGTGCGTGGACGGCGCTACGGTCGGCCCGTGACGATCGCGTCGACTCCGACATCCTGGGAATTCGCCACCGAGCTTGCCGAGCCCCTGTGGTCCGACCTTTGCTGGTCGGGACGGCAGCCGAGCAACGACGAGGCTGATCTGCGTGCCGGGTGGCACCTGGATGACCGAGCCACGCAGTGGCAGGCTGGTCTGGAGACCGCCTATGCCGACCTGGCGGACTTCGCAACAGCAGGGGCGGTGCCGCAGGGAGGGCCGTACCCGCTGGTGGTGGAACACGACCCGACCCTCGAGCCGGAGGAGCATCGCATCGTCGTCGAGGCGGCGCAGTGCACCGTGTCATCCGGGGGGCCGGAGGGCATCAGGCGAGCGGTGTTCTGGCTCGAGGACATGATGCGGGCTCGCCGCGGGCCGTTCCTCCCGCTCGGTGAGCATCGGCGCACACCGGTCATCACGACACGCATCTCGCGGTGCTTCTTCGGCCCGATCAACCGGCCGCCGGCCAACCGTGACGAGTTGCTCGACGATGTCGACTACTACCCGGAGCAGTACCTGAACCGGCTCGCCCACGAGGGCGTCAACGGCCTCTGGATGACGATCCGGCTGCGTGACCTGGTCCCGACCGACTGGTCCGGCCCGGTGAACGGTGATCCCGAACGGCGGCTGACGAAACTCCGCCGCACCGTGGAAGCCTGTGCCCGGTACGGAATCAAGATCTTCTTGTTCTGCATCGATCCTGCCGCCTTCGGCGACGGCCCCGAATACCTCGTGCCCTCGGCAGGACTGGCTGCCCACCCCGAGTTCGGAGGGCATCGGTCAGAGACCTTCACCGCCTTCTGCACGAACAGTGAGCCCGGGCGCGCGTACGTGGTGGAGACGTTGGGGCGCATCTTCTCCGAGGTGCCGGGGCTGGGTGGTCTGATTGACATCACCATCGGCGAGCGGCCGACGCACTGCTGGTCGGACGTGTGGTCGGGCAAGCCGATCAACTGCCCCCGCTGTGGTCCGGCGGGGGTGGGGCCGAGCTTCGCCGCCCATCTCCGTGCGCTGCGGGACGGGGTGCGGGCCGGGAACCCTGAGGCGAGGGTGATCAGCTGGATGTACTGCCCGTACGGTCCGGAGCGTGGTCCGTACGTGGGAGCCGGGATGGCGGACCTGCTGACCGAGATCGCCCAGCACACCCCGGAAGGCGTGACGGTCCAGGTCAACATGGAGTCGACCGGGACCACGACCCAACTGGAGCGCGAGTTCCAGGTGCTCGACTACTCCTTGGCCTGGGTCGGGCCGAGCGAGATCTTCGACCGGGTGTCGCAGGCGGTGGCCGGCGCGGGTGCCGAGATGGGGGCGAAGCTCCAGGTGGGATGCTCGCACGAGGTGGCGACCGTGCCGTACGTGCCGGTCCCGGGCAACCTGTACCGCAAGTACACCGAGCTGCATGCCTGCGGGGTGTCCGAGGTCATGCAGTGCTGGTACTTCGGCAATGCACCCGGACCGATGACCACGGCAGCGGGCCGGCTGTCCTTCGCACCGCTGCCGGCTGCCGAGGCCGATTTCCTGACTGAGCTGGCCGCACCGGACTGGGGCCCTGATGCTCCCGCCATGGTCGGTGCGTGGCAGCAGTTCCGGGAGGCCTACGCCAGGTTCCCCGCCACCCTGCCGTTCTCGTGGTTCGGCCCGGTCCATGACGCGATCATGTGGCCATGGCATCTCGACCCGGTGGACGAGCCCATTGCTCCCAGCTGGCAGCTGGGCTGGTGGCCCAGTGGCGATCGTGTCGGGGAGTGTTTCGCCCCTGGGTACTCCTTCGCCGAGATCGACGCACTGGTCACCAGCATCGCTGCGCAGTGGGCTGACGGATGGCGACAGATCGCCTCACTGGTGGAGAAGTACGCCCGGGACAGGCGGCGACTGCTGGACCTCGGCGTGGCCGAGGCGATGACCCTGCAATGGGCCAGTGCCGCCCGCACGCTGCGGTTCCACCACGTACGGGAGCAGCTGGCCCGCGGTGAGCGGGACGGGGATCGTGGCGCGGCTCTCGACGAGCTCGCCGCGCTGGTGGACGCCGAGCGAGGCGACACCCTGCGCCTGGCCGACCTCGCCGAGATCGACTCGCGGCTCGGTTTCCATTCCGAGGCGGAGGGGCACAAGTACCACCCGGCAGGCCTGCGGCAGCGTCACGAGCTGCTGGGTGAGGTCGCCGAGGGCCTGGCGCGGTTGCGGGAACGGCTCGATGACGAGGAGCTGTGGCCCGGCTGGGCGACTCCCTCGGCTCACGACCAGACCGTGGTTCTGGCGACCACGGCCGAGAGCGCCACCCACCAAGGGATCGGTGACGGGGTGTGGTCGGTCTGGCGGGACGGCGCCGACCTGTGCCTGCGTGCCGATGTCCCGGCGAGCGGCGACGCCGCCGACGACACCATCACCTTCTTCGTGGAGGCCCGGCGGCTGTGGCCGGCCGTACCGTTCTCGGTCAGCCGGTCCGGGGAGGCCTGGACGCGCAGTCAACTGTTGCCACCGAGCCAGCGCTGGCAGGGTACGGCGACCGATGTCGGAGGTCACTGGCAGGCAGAGGTGCGCATCCCGCTGGAGATCCTGCGGGCGCCCGGAATGGCGACGAGGTACGGGTTCCGGATGAACGTGGTCCACCGCACCGATGCGCAGAGTGTCGCCTGGATCAACCAGGCCGAACCACTGCGGCGCCGACTCTGCTTCGACGACAGCAATCCCGCCAACCTCGGCTGGGTCGTCCCCGAGGCTGCGGGTTCGCCCGGCGTCGGCTGAGGGGTTGCGCGGTCACGCCCACAGGGCGTCACGCAGGTCGATCAGATGCCGTGCTGCTTTGGTGTTCGGTGTCGACGTGGCCTTCACCTCGATTCCGATGACCCTGCCATCGTCCAGTTCGACGATGAGATCCACCTCGCGTCGGCCGCCCTCCTCCCTGAGGTGATACAGCGTCGCGTCACCACTGATGGCAACCTCCGGCCGAAGCTGCGAGATCACAAAGGTCTCCAGCAGCCGCCCCAGCAGATCAGCGTCACTCAGGATTCCTGCGGCACTCACGCCGGTCAGGCGACCCAGTAGGGCAGGTTCGATGAGGCATCGCTTCGGCATCCGTACCAGCCGCTTGAGCCGGTTGTTGGCGAAGGCAGGGAGATCCTCGGTCAGAAACAGCTGACTGAGCAGTCGTTCGTAGGCTGTCGCGGTGCGTTGGTCGACGTCGGAGCTTCGTACAGCGTGCGTAACGGCGCCACGCCGCCCGTGTTCAGTGCGTAGGACTGGAGGAATCTGCGGAGCCGGATCGGGGGTCTCGGCTTGGCTCAAGTCCGGCGAGATCCCGGAAGACGACCTGGTCGACATAACCCGCATACCAGGCGTGGTGCTGGCCGGGATACCGGTGCGAACGGCGAGGACGGGAGCGATCCTGGCGTGCTCCAGTCGTTCGCCTTCGGCTGAGCGAGCCACTCCGGCCGACGTGTCACTGCCGCCCCATGCGACATCCCATCTCTTTACAGCGCTGTAGGGGGCGTGGCAGAGTTCCGGCTGTGACGGTACGCCCCGACATCGTGATGATCATGACCGACCAGCAACGTGCGGCCTTCACCGCCGGCACCGGCTTCGGTCTGGACACCATGCCCTGCATCGATGCCCTCGGTGAGGCCGGTTCACGCTTCTCCCACGCCTACACGCCCTTCCCCGCCTGTGTCCCGGCTCGCATCAGCCTGTTCACCGGCCGGTTCCCGACTGCCCACCGGGTGCGGCAGAACTCGGCCGCCGGATTCGCCCACCACGGCGACGACTTGTTGGATGTGTTGCGGGGGCAGGGATATCGGCTGCACTTCGCCGGCAAGACCCATTTCCACCGTGGACCAGCCGACTTCGACAGCTGGTCCGGGCCCTATTGGCACACCTCGGGCCCGGAGCGCACGTCGGAGCAGGAGGCATTCGACCGCTGGCTCGACGAACTGGACCACGGAGTGTCCACCGAGGCGACCCCGTTCCCGCTGGAGCAGCAGCTGCCGTATCGGATCGTCTCGGACGCCCTCGCCGACCAGGACCGGTTCGCCGATGACGACCGTCCGTCCTTCACGTTCGTCTCGTTCCCCGAGCCCCACAATCCGTACCAGGTGCCCGAGCCGTACTTCTCGTTGTTCCCACCCGAGGAGGTGCCGGACCGCCTCGTCGGTCCCGAGGTGATCGACCGGCTGCCCCCTCGCTATCGCTGGTTGCACCGTCTGGTGGAGGAGAAACGTCCCGGGTTCGACGCCCAGTGGCGTCGCTATCGTGCCAACTACTGCGGGATGTTGCGCCTCATCGACGACCAGGTCGAGCGCCTGCTGTCCGGCCTGCGCCAACGCCTGACCGATCCGATCGTGCTCTTCCTCAGCGACCACGGCGACTACGTCGGCGAGTACGGCCTGCAGCGCAAGGGCGCCGGGATGCCGGAGGTGCTGATGCGGATTCCCTTCCAGGTCAGCGGCCCCGGCATCCAGCCGCAGACCCGCGAGGAGCCAGTCTCCCTGGTTGACGTGCTGCCGACATTGTGTGAACTCGTCGGCGCGCCGATCCCGGCCGGCGTCCAGGGACGGAGTCTGGCACCGCTGCTCACCGGTCAGCCGGCGCCACCGGCCGAGTTCGGCAGCATCTACGCCGAGCTGGGCTTCGGAGGCGTCCGTTACCCCGAGTCGGCTCGCCCGCCGCTGCACTTCCCGTACCAGGGCCCCACCTTCGACGAGCTGAACAGCGTCACCCAGAGCGGTGGTGAACGCATGGTCGTCCGCGACGGCATGAAGTTGATCATCGGCGACGACGGCTCCCGCCGGCTGCTCGATCTACGCGCCGACCCGGCCGAACTGGAGAACCGTTACGACGACCCGGCCTACGCCGGGACCAGGGTCCGGCTGCTCGAGGACCTGGCGCTCTGGATGCTCCGTGTGGCCGACGACCTCCCCGAAGCCGCGTACCGCCCCAGGGCTGTGGCCCACAACTGGCGCTGGGCGCCGGATCCGGGCAACACCGTCCAGCAAGGAGAAGTTCAATGAAACCCTCGCTCACCCGCCGCAGCCTGCTCGCCCTCGGCGGGGCTGCCACCCTCGCAGCCTGCTCCGCCCCGGCGGCGCAACAGGCCTCCGCGATGTATGTCAGCTGGTACGGCGGAAACCCCGTGCACAAAGCGATGCAAGCCAACCTGGATGCCTTCGGTGCCGGCCATGCCGGGCTGAAGATCACCAGCAACGGCGTCGCCTTCGGTGACTACTGGGACCGGCTCGCCACCGAGACGGCGGCCAAGGGTGCGCCCGACGTGTTCCGGATGTCGATGAGCTACTTCAGCGAGTACGCCGATCGTGGCGCCCTGCTGGACCTGGGCCAGGCCGCTGAGTCGGCCATCCGCACCAAGGATCTTGACCCGGACGTCTTCGCGAGCGGCAGGATCGGCGACAAGCTGTACGGCATCGGCCAGTCCTCGATCTCCCACGCCGCCTTTCGCAATCCCGAACTTGTCGCCAGCGTCGGCGGTACCCTGCCGAAGGAGTGGGACTGGAAGCAGCTGGCCGAGTTCGCCACCGGCTTCGCCGGCGAGGCCGGGGACGGGAAGTGGGGTGTGGCCGACATCGGCGGCAACCTGCAGATGTTCGAGGTCTACGCCCGCCAGCACGGTACGGACCTGTTCGGTGAGCAGGGCTGGGTGGTGCCCGACGAGGTCGTCGCCGACTGGTTCGCCTACTGGCAGGACCTGCGGACCGCGAAGGCAGCTCCGCCGGGAAACGTGACCGCCGAGAGCGGTGACTTCGAGACCTCCACCCTGGCCAAGGGCACCGCGCCGATCAACTTCGGCTGGGTGCAGCAGGTCACCTTCTACCAGCCGCTGGTCACCGACGCCGCGCTCGAGGTCGCGCCGCTGCCCGGGGACGTATCGGGCTCACTGAAGGGCCAGTTCCTGAAGGCCCTCGACTTCTGGTGCGTCTCCGCCCGCTCCAGCGCCGTCGAGGTCGCCGAGCAACTGATCGACTTCCTCGTCAACGATCCGGTGGCCATCAGGTCGACCGGTCTGCTGCTGGGGGTCCCACCCTCGGGTGCTGCCCGCGACGCTCTCGGCGCGGCGGCCGACACCGCGGAGGGACGCGCCATCGCCTACGTGGAAGCGATCGCGGACAAGGTCGGGCCGGCACCGGGCGCCTGGCCGAAGGGCTACGGGCAACTGCTCACCGACTTCACCCGGTTCAACCAGGACATCGCCTTCAACAGGTCCACGCCGGCCAAGGCGGCCACCGACTTCGCTGCCGCCGCCAAGCAGGCGCTCTCCTGATCCCGCGTTCCCGTCGGTTCCTGAGGTCGGCAACCGGCGGGTGCTGGTCCGATCAGTCTTCGGCTGCGCGTTCTGTTGGTGGTATCAGACGTTCCCGCGGGAACGCGTCGCTCACGGGTTCGATCCCCGTGACCGCCTCGGCGGCGCCCTCGGTTTGCCCGGTGTCACCGGCCGCGACCTCGGCGTACTGGCGTGACAGCACCCGGTACGACTTCGTCAGCAGGGCCCCGGCACCCAACAGGATCGAGACGAGCCCGGCCACCAGGAAGCAGAGGGCGATCCCGCGAGTGGTGCCCTCGCCGAGCAACCAGCCCCACCGGTCGTGCCCGGCATCGGACTGCATGTACGGGATCACGAAGAACTCCGCGATGGGCGCCACCAGGAACGAGGTGATCGGAGCTGCGCCGGCCTCGAAGGTCATGGCCAGACCGAACACCCGGCCCTGGGTCCGGAACGGCACCACCCGCTGGATGATCGTCTGCTCGGCCGCCTCGACCGCCGGCATCAGCATCATGAAGATCCAGATGCCTCCGGCGTACAGCAGCCAGTTCTCCCGGACGGTGAACAGGGCGCCGAGCGCCCCGGTCAGCATGACCATGATCAACATCGTGCGGATGGGGTTATTGCCCAGCCCGAACTTGGCGATCACTGCGCCACCGATCAGGAAGCCGGTCGAGGTCACCCCGAGCACGATGCCCCACAGCTGCGGGGAGAACAGCTCGAGGCCGTACGGGTCCATCAGCGCCATGAAGACGCCGCCGGTCAGGTTGTTGAAGGTGGTGAAGATGATCAGCGCCAGCAGACCCGGCACGGCCCGGATGGCACGCCAGCCGCCGCGGAAGTCGACCGCCCTGCGCTCGGGATCGTGGGCGATCTCCGGCTCCGGGATCCGCAGCGTGAGCAGGTGGACCAGGGAGAGCGTCACCAGCACGACCGCGATCAGGATGGTCCAGCCCATCCCGAGGAACCCGATCGCCAGGCCGCTGAACACGCTGGTGACCAGGAAGGCCAACCCCTGCACGGTTCCCACCAGCCCGTTGGCGTTGGCCCGGCGCTCGCCCGGGACGAGCAGGGTGACCGTGGTGGAGAGTGCCACGCTGCGCAGCTGTTCCACCACCGCTCCAGCCAGGATCACCACGGTGAAGAGCCAGAACCACGGCTGCCCGAGGTCCAGCAGCGAGCCACCGGGCACCAGCAGGAAGAGCAGCCCTCCGAGCAGGAAGGCCGCCAGGGTGCCGATCGAGGACACCACCATCACCGTGTGCTTGCGGTGGTGGTCGACCAGGGTGCCGAACACCATGCCCGAAGACGGCGACCAGCAACATGTACGCCCCGCCGATGACACCGGTCGCGAGCACGGACCTGGTCTCGAGATAGACCCAGAAGGTCAGCGCGAACCACAGGAAGCTGGTGGTGACGTTGGCGACCGCGGTGTTCACCAGGACCGCGAAGAAGGTCCGCATCCCGTTCTCGGGCACGGGTGGGTCATGGGTCTCGCCGGCTGCACTCACCATTCCATTGGTTGAGCTTGGCGAAACCTCGGGGCCGCTCGGGTCCTGGCTCATGGGCGAAAGCCTAGAAGGCGCTCCGGACAGAACGCGACCTCTTTCCCGAACCGGGCCCACGGCTTGACCCTGACATCGTGTGAGCACCCAGACTGGGCGTCATGACCGACACCTCGGACCTCGTCGCGATCGGACGGTTCTCCGCCCTCACCCGCATCAGCGTGCGGATGTTGCGACACTACGACGCCCACGGCGTCCTGGTGCCCGCTGTGGTGGACCCCGACACCGGCTACCGCTGGTACGCCCCCGGCCAGGTGGCCGAGGCCGTGCTGGTGCGTCGGCTGCGCGACGTGGGATTCGGCGTGCCCGCCATCGGTGCCCTCATTGCCGCCCGGGGGACCCCCACCTTCACCGATGCGCTGGAGCAACAGCGTGCGGCGCTCGTGGACGAGTCCCGGGCGGTCAGGTACCGCCTCGATCTCATCGACCAGATGCGTGCGACGCATCAGAAGGAGTCCACCATGTCCGTCACCATTGACCTGCATCCGTTCGCCGCCCGAACCGTTGTCGGGTTGCGGGGCACCATCCCGACCTACGCCGACGAGGGCCAACTGTGGGATCGCCTGATGCCGGAGTTGGCGAAGCAGGGCATCGCCATCACCGGTCCCTGCGGCGCCATCAACCACGACGACGGGTTCGTCGAACACGACGTCGACTCGGAGGTGTGGGTGCCCGTGGAATCGGGGACCACCGTCGAGGCGCCGCTCGTGCGACAGGACCTGCCCGAGCAGAAGGCGGCCCGGGCGGTGCTGACCGGTCCGTACGAGGGGTTCGGAGAGGCGTGCGACCAACTCGTCACCTGGACCGTCGCCCAGGGCCTCACCGCGATCGCCGGGATGCGGTACGTCTACCTGAACGACGCCCGTACGACGCCGGTCGATCAGCTGGTCAGCGAGATCTACCTGCCGGTGGCCTGACGCTGAGATTCGGCACCCAGATTCCTGAGGAACCGTTTGCTGGCGCGGGTCCGGGCGATCTGGGCGCCGAAAATCAGCGCCGCAATCCTGGCCAACGACCAGGAGCGCTGGTTCCGTTTCCTCAGCCGGCCTGCTGACGCTGTACGCCGGCCAGTAGCAGCTGGGCGACGTCCAGCACCTCGACCTGCTCACCGCGGCCCTCGGCCTGGGCCGCGGTGAGCCCGTCGGACAACATCACGCGGCAGAACGGGCAGGCGGTGGCGATGGCCCCGGACGCCTCGACGTCACTCGACGGGCGGGAGGTGGTCTCGATCACCGTCAGCGCCTCGGCCGTACGGTTGTTGTTGATCCGGGTGCCGATGGTCTCCTCCATCCACATCCGCGCACCACCGGCACCGCAGCAGAACGACTGCTTGCCGTGCCGCGGCATCTCGGCGAGGGTGGCGCCAGGAATCGCTCCGAGCAGTTCGCGGGGCGCGTCGTACACCTGGTTGTGCCGACCGAGGTAGCACGGGTCGTGGTAGGTGATCGTCCGTCCGGCGACCTCGCCGGCCGGGGGAGCGACAGGGGTCAACTTCCCTTCCCTGACAAGACGGTTGAGCAGCTGGGTGTGGTGCACCACCTCCAGCTCCACCCCCACCTGCGGGTACTCGTTCTTCAGTGTGTTGAGGCAGTGCGCACAGGTCGTGACGACCTTGTGGGCCTTCGCCTCGGTCAGGGTCGCGGCGTTCTCCATGGCCAACTGTTGGAAGACGAACTCGTTGCCGGCTCGCCGAGCCGGATCGCCGGTACAGGTCTCGCCGTTGCCCAGGACGGCGAAGGAGACCCCGGCGGTGTGCAGCAGGGTGGCGACGGCCTGGGTGGTCTTGATGGCACGATCCTCGTACGCGCCGGCGCATCCGACCCAGAACAGGTACTCGACCTCGGAGAGGTCCTCGACGTCCTCGCCCACCACCGGCACGGAGAACTCCAGCGGCTTGGCCCATTCCATGCGCTTGCGGGCGTTCATGTTCCACGGGTTGCCCTTGGACTCCAGCCCCTTGAACAGGCCGTTGAGCTCGCTGGGGAACTCGGACTCCATCAGCACCTGGTGGCGGCGGAGATCCATGATGTGGTCGATGTGCTCGATGTCGACCGGGCACTGCTGCACGCAGGCACCGCAGGAGGTGCAGGACCACAGGACGTCCGGGTCGATCACGGCGGTCAGTGTGCCGTCCTCGCTCAGTTGGATGGGCCCGCCGTGGGCCTGGGCCGCCGCCGCGGCACGTTTGTCGGGCCCGGTGTCGCCGACCAGTGGCCTGGCGGCCTCGAACCGTACGGCTTCGGGAAGGCTGTCGCGGGCCTCCTCGGCCGCCTGCAGCCAGGGCGACTTCGCGTAGGCGTGCTCCCGCAGACCCATCACCAGCAGCTTCGGGCTGAGTGGCTTCTCGGTGTTCCAGGCCGGGCACTGGCTCTGGCAGCGACCGCACTCGGTGCAGCTGGTGAAGTCGAGCAGGCCCTTCCAGGTGAAGTCCTCCACCTTGGCCACCCCGAGCGGGGCGTCCTCATCCATGTCCTCGAGCTTCTCGAAGTCGAGAGGAGCGCCGTCGACCATGATCGGCGGCAGGGCGCCCAGGGCTGGAGCGCCGGAGGACTCCCGTTTGAACCAGATGTTCACCCAGGCGGTGAACCGGTGCCAAGCCACACCCATGGTGAGGTTCAGGCTGATCACCGTCATCCAGGTGAAGGAGATGATGATCTTGAGCGCGGCGATGCAGACGATCAGCACCTCTGCCGTGGCGACCGGGACCGTGGCCGGGATGAGCCAGAAGGTCAGCGGGAAGTGCAGGACTTGCGGATCGAGCTGGTACTCCAGGGCGCGCAGCGCCAGGATGCACACCATCACCAGCAGGATGGTCCACTCGACGTAGCGGGCCTGCCAGGTGCGCGATCCGAAGAACCGGGATCCTTCGCGGGTGCCGAGCACACTGCGCAGCACCATCAGGCCGACGATGCTCACCAGGCCCAACCAGGCAAGGGCTTCCGATACCCAAACGTAGGGAGGGAAGTGGCCGATCAGCGGGAGCGCGAAATGGGGGTCGAACAACTGCCCGAAGGCGTTCACCAGGGTGAGGAACAAGAACCCGAAGCCGACCATGACGAACCAGTGGGCGACCCCGACCCGGCTCCATTGCAGCATCCGGGTGTGGCCCAGGCTCTCGACGACGAGGTTCTTCCAGCGTGAGGCCGGCTGGTCGGAGCGGCCCACTGCCGGGCGCCCCAGCCTCGCCACGCCGATGATGCCGCGCACGGCGCGCACCAGCAGGGCGATGCCGATGACGGTGATCACCAGGGCGATCACGGTCAGCACGATCGCGACGACCGTCATGGGTGGCCTCCTCAACATCGCAGGTGACGGCCTCACAGTAGCCGTTCGACCGCTATATTACTTGTCGGTAACCAGCGCGCCACTCCGGTCGCCTACCATGCGTGCGATGGTCGTACCGTCAACCTCGCCCTCCGACTCGCCCAGCGCCGTGCCGCCGTCGCCGGACGATGCCGCGCAACCACGGCGGTGGCTGCTCTCCGAAACTCGTCGTGCCGCAGTGAGCGCGGCGGCGGCCGCACTGGTGACCTTCGCTGTCGAGTTCATCTGGCTGTCCCGCGAGCCGGAGTTGCGGGCGCACGGCTGGGCCGTCGGATGTGTTCTGGCGTGGGGGTTCTTCGCAGCGATCCACTCCGTCCTGACCCATCGTGCCTATCGTGACGCGACGGGCATCGAGTTTCTCGCCGACGACGCCGAAGCGACGCCCGAGCGGCCAACGACCCGCCGGGCGCGGGTGTGGAACTGGTTCCGTCAGTGGTGGCGCGGTTGGTGGGTGATGGGCAACGACGCCCCGTCGTGGTCGGTCCAGGTCTCGGTCCTGGCGCTGATCGTGGTGGCCCTGATCATGGTGACGCCGGTGCTGCGATCGTCCCAGGGTCTGCTGGTGGCCGCGTTGGCGATGGTGGCGGCGTCCTGGGCGAACGTTGCGGTGATGTACGCGGTGCACTATGCGCGGATCGATGCCCGGGACGGGGGTCTCGGGTTTCCGGGGGACGAGCCGAGAGCCTTCGTCGACTACCTCTACCTGGCGCTGGCGGTGCAGACGACCTTCGGCACCACCGACGTCGAGATCCGTACCCGGCAGTTGCGACGCACCGCCATCGGCCACGGCGCGCTCGCCTTCGTCTTCAACTCCGTCATCATCGCGATGAT